>Ga0326597_10000013_pt1 | contig 286475 bp, 256 predicted proteins | sample RVTome_12_FD_203789 | JGI IMG/M metagenome (GOLD analysis project Ga0326597, IMG submission 203789) | Soil microbial communities from uranium-contaminated site in the Upper Colorado River Basin, Wyoming, United States - RVT100D185 | ecosystem: Environmental > Terrestrial > Soil > Contaminated...
CGTGATCGGGGCGGGACGACGAGTCATGGTGTTCTCCTTCCAGTGCGAATCACCGCAAGTGAATCACCAAAGCCACAAGACCGGAACCACTCCACGAGTCGTCAGTTCAGCCGGGCTGTACTAGGCAGGATCGCAGGCTGGCGCCACCACCTGCGCGAGATGCTATAGTTGCGATTGTCGCAACCGAGGAATGGCTACCGGTGGTAAGGAGACTGAGATCGAACGCGGCAGGTCTGACTTGCCTCACCGCCGCACTCCTGCTGTTCGGGCGGCCGGTGCTGGCTTTGGAGGACGTGGCCCTGCCGGACTACCTTGAACTCCGGGCGCAGTTGAAGGCGGGGAACTACGAGAAGGTAGAGACGACGCTTGATGCCTTCCAGCGCGGCTTCGAATCCGGCCGGCATTCCGACGAGGTTGTCAGCTACGCTTTCTCGGCCTTCGCCACCACTGACAAGAGCCTTGAGGAGCCGCTGGCCGCTTGGGCCGAGGCTCGGCCCGATTCCTATGCGGCCGCACTTTCCCAGGGCTATTACGAGTGGCATCAGGGTTGGGTCGCGCGCGGCTGCGCGTGGCGCGAAGATACAAATCCGCGACGCTTCGAGGCCATGACGGGATACTTCCGACGGGCCGAGCGCGAGCTTGAGCGCGCCATCCTCCTCAATCGCCATCTGAGCGTCGCGTATGCCGCGCTGGTCAACATCCATATGGCACAAGGACGGCGTGGCGAAATGGACTGGGCGCACGGTCGCGGACTCGTGGTGGTGCCAAAAAGCCGTGAAATTCGGCGCCGGTATCTTTACGGAATGCTGCCGAAATGGGGCGGCAGCATGATCGAGATCGAAGGCCTTGTCGGCGGTGCCCTGCGAGAGCACGCGGAAGTCCCCTACCTAGCCTCACTTGCGGGCATGCCCGACTACGCGAAGGCCGATCAGCTCACCTCCGGCGGAAAGCGGCAAGCCGCGGTTGAGCATTTCGACCGCGCCTTGAGCCGTGGCGAAGACCTGTGGATCACCTTCCAACGCGGTGAGAATCATCTCAGCCTGGGAAACCTTGGCGGCGCCCTGGCCGACGCCAACAGGCTGCTCGCCGAAAGCCCCGACAGCGTCCGGTTTCTGAATTTTCGTGGCCGGGTCTACCGGCGCATGAAGCGCCCCGACCTGGCACTCGCGGATTGGAACCGGGCCATCGAGCTCGACCCACTCGATCCCCATTACCTTAAGAATCGGGCCGCCCTGCACCGCGACGAGAAGCAATACAGGAAGGCGCTCATCGACCTGGACGATGCCCTGGTTTTCGGCGCCTACGACGCCAGTGTTCGCGCCCAACGGGGCAGCCTCTTCCTCTACGATCTGAAACGCGCAGGCAAGGCCGTGTCCGAATATCGTCTGGCGACCTCGCTGGCCCCGGACGTGGCGCTGCACTGGTATAATCTGTCGGGCGCTCTCTATCGCACGCTAAATTGCGATTTTATCGACGCCGGGCGCCGATATTTGGAGCTTTGCAAGGCTGCAGCTTCCTGTAAGCAAGACTTGGTCGACTGGGTTGAAGCCGCGATCGAGGCTGAGATCCGGCACAAAGCTTGTCCGGGCTGAGGGCGCGACCGCTCAGAACGGAATCCACGAGTGCTTGCGGCCGTAATGCAGGTAGCCGACGTTGGCGCCGGCGCGCAGGCCGACGCCGGTGCGGATCGGCGCCAGGATGACCTCGCCGCTCTGCTGGTAGTTCACGCCGAAGCCGGCGACGATGTAGACCGTGCCCTCGACGCCGGGAAAGCGCTGGAACAATTCGTCCGTATCGCCCAGGCGATAGACCAGGGTGAAGACCTTGGCCGCATTGGCGCCGAGGTCGAAGCCGATCGACGGGCCCTGCCAATAGACCTTCTGCCCGTCGGCGCCCTTGCGGTGCAAGGTTCCGTTGCCATAGCGCAGGCCGACGCCGACCGCGCCGGCGACCTCCTCGCCGGTGATGTAGGCGTTGGGCTCGCCCTGTTCCTGGAACACCTTTTCCACCACCTCGGCCAGGCCCTTGGTGGTGGTGCCGAAGAAGTCGGTCGCCGCCGAGTAGATCTCGTTCTGGGTGTAGGTCTCGCTGGCGTCGGCGGCGAGCGCCGGGGTCCAGGCGATCACGGTGAAGGCGAGGGCGGCGGCACAATGGCAGAACGGACGCATGGCGCTCCTCCGGTGGCTCAGGGACGAGGCCGTCTACATGGCACGCGCGGCCGCCGACGGCAAGCAAGACCCCTTTCGCAGCCTTCAGGCCATGCGTTGACAGGGCCGGGCGCGGCCAGTATGTTCCGCCGGCCTTGCGCCCTTGGCTCGGGCAGGAGGACGGTCGGATGAAGGTCATCAACTCGTTGAAATCGGCGAAGAAGCGGCACCGCGACTGCCGCCTGGTGCGCCGCAAGGGCCGCGTCTACGTCATCTGCAAGACCAACCGGCGCTACAAGGCGCGCCAGGGCTGAGGTCTCGTTCTCGCGGGACGAATGGGCCGCGCCCCGGGCGCGGCCTTTTGCATTTTCGAGTCCGCGCGGCGGCGCGCCGATGAACCGTGACATGGATGCGAGGCGGCTGCGGATCGGTTAGGCTTGCGCCATGAAGATGCCGGTGCCCGAAGCCGCCATTCTGGAGCAGCGCCAGGCGCTGATCGAGGACCTGCATGCCATCGTTGAGCCGGACGGCGTCATCGTCTCCGAGAACGAGCTTCGGGCTTACGAATCCGACGGCCTGACCGCCTACCGGCAGCGGCCGTTCCTGGTCGTGCTGCCGCAGACCACGGCCGAGGTCTCGGCGGTCCTCAGTCTGTGCGACCGGCGCGGCATCAAGGTGGTGCCGCGCGGGGCCGGGACCTCGCTCTCGGGCGGCGCCCTGCCGCTCGCCGACGGCATCGTGCTCGGGCTCGGCAAGTTCAACCGCATCCTGGAGATCGACTACGAGAACCGCGCCGTCCGCGCTCAGCCGGGGGTCACCAACCTTGGCATCACCGAGGCGGTGCAGGGGGCCGGCTTCTACTACGCCCCCGATCCGTCGAGCCAGATCGCCTGCACCATCGGCGGCAACGTGGCCGAGAACTCGGGCGGCGTGCACTGCCTGAAATACGGCCTCACCACCAACAACATCCTCGGCCTCGAAGTGGTGCTGATGAACGGCGAGGTACTGCGTCTCGGCGGCAAGCATTTGGATTCGCATGGCTATGACCTGATGGGCCTGATGACCGGCTCCGAGGGCCTGCTGGGCGTGATTACCGAGGTCACCGTGCGCATTCTGCGCAAGCCGGAGACGGCGGCGGCGATGCTGGTCGGTTTTCCGTCGAACGAAGACGCCGGGGCTTGCGTTGCCGGGATCATCGGCGCCGGCATCATCCCGGGCGGGCTGGAGATGATGGACCGCGACGCCATTCACGCCGCCGAGGCCTTCAGCAACTCCGGCTATCCGCTGGATGTCGAGAGCCTGCTGATCGTCGAGTTGGACGGACCCGAGGCGGAAGTCGCGCACCTGATCGAGGCGGTGCGCGGCGTCGCCGAGGCCTGCCGTGCCCAATATGTCAGGATCAGTGAGAGCGAGGCCGAGCGGTTGAAGTTTTGGGCCGGGCGCAAGGCGGCCTTTCCGGCGGTGGGCCGGATCAGCCCCGATTACTACTGCATGGACGGCACCATACCCAGGAAGCAACTGCCGCTGGTGCTGCGGCGCATGGCCGAGATGTCGAAGCAGTACGGCCTCAGGGTCGCCAACGTCTTCCATGCCGGCGACGGCAATCTGCATCCCCTGATCCTGTACGACGCCAACCAGCCGGGCGAACTGGAGCGGGCCGAGGCTTTCGGTGCCGAGATCCTGAAGCTCTGCGTCGAGGTCGGCGGCGTCTTGACCGGCGAGCACGGCGTCGGGGTCGAGAAGCGCGACCTGATGGGAACGATGTTCACCGAAACCGATCTGGACCAGCAGATGCGGGTCAAGTGCGCCTTCGATCCCGAGAGCCGGCTCAATCCGGGCAAGGTCTTCCCGCAATTGCGCCGCTGCGCCGAGCTTGGCGCCATGCACGTCAGCGGCGGCCGGATCCCGTTCCCCGAGATCCCGCGCTTCTGATGGCGGAGGTGCTGAAGCCCGCCGACCCGGCGCAATTGGCCGAGGCCGTGGCCTGGGCGGCGGGCGAGGGCGCGGCGCTGGAAGTGCGCGGCGCAGGCAGCAAGCGGGAGTTCGGCCGGCCGGTCGCCGCCGAGCGGATCCTCGACTTGGGCGGGCTCGCCGGAGTGAGCCTGTACGAGCCGGAGGAACTGGTGTTGAGCGCCGCCGCCGGCACGCCGCTGCGGGAAATCCAGAACCTGCTGGCGCAGCGCTGCCAGCAGCTCGCCTTCGAGCCGCCGGACTATGGCCGCCTCCTCGGCGGGACGCCTGAGGCGCAGAGCATCGGCGGCGTGCTGGCCGCCAACCTTTCCGGCTCGCGCCGCATCAAGGCGGGCGCCGCCCGCGACCACTTTCTCGGTTTCAAGGCGGTGACCGGCCGCGGCGAGGCGGTCAAGTCGGGCGGCCGCGTGGTCAAGAACGTCACCGGCTATGACCTCTCGAAGCTGATGGCCGGCAGCTTCGGTACCCTGGCGGTGCTGAGCGAGGTGACGGTCAAGGTGCTGCCGGCGCCGGAAAAGATCCGCACCGTGCTGATCTACGGGCAGCGCTTGGGTGACGGCGTCGCCGCCTTGGCCCGGGCCGCCGGCAGCCCGCACGAGGTCTCGGGCCTGGCCTACCTCGACGCCGCGGCGGCGAGGCGTTCCGCCGTCGACTACGTAAGCGGGCCGGACCGCGCGGTGACGGCGATCCGCATCGAAGGGCCGGCGCCGTCGGTCGAACATCGCTGTCAGGCGCTGAGGGCGATGTTCGCGCTGACGGCCACGGTCGAGGAACTGCACGGCAGCAACTCGGCCAGGTTCTGGCGCGAGATCACCGATGTCGCCGATCTGCTGCCCGCAGGGACCGAAATTCTCTGGCGGCTGTCGCTGACGCCGTCCGCGGCGCCGGCGGTGATCAGCGCGATCCGCGATGCGCTCGGCGGCGAGGCGTTTTGCGACTGGGCCGGCGGCTTGGTCTGGCTCAGTCTGCCACCGACGGTCGATGCCGGCCACCAGGCCGTGCGCCAGGCTGTCGGCGGGGCCGGTCATGCGATCCTGGTCCGCGCTCCTGCCGAGCTCAGGGCCCGCGTGCCGGTGTTCCAGCCCGAGCCCGAGGCGCTGGCGCGGCTGACGGCGCGGATCAAGGAAAGTTTCGATCCCCGCCACATTCTCAACCCCGGCCGCATGTACGCGGGGCTCTGAGATGCAGACCCACTTCTCGCCGGCGCAGCTGGCCGACCCGAACATCCGGGACGCCGATCGGATTCTGCGCGCCTGCGTGCATTGCGGCTTCTGCACCGCCACCTGTCCGACCTATGTGCTGCTGGGCGACGAGCTCGACAGCCCGCGCGGCCGCATCTACCTGATCAAAAACATGCTCGAGGCAGACGCCCCGGCGACGCCCGAGGTGGTCCGCCACGTCGACCGATGCCTGACCTGTCTCGCCTGCATGACCACCTGTCCCTCGGGCGTCAACTACATGCACCTGGTCGACCACGGCCGGCGCCACATCGAAGCGACCTACATCCGGCCCTGGCCCGTGCGCCTGCTGCGCCGGCTGCTGCTGCTGACGCTGCCCTCGCCGACGCGCTTCCGGTTGGCGCTGGTCGGCGCCTGGCTGGCGAGGCCGCTGCGCGGTCTCTTGCCGTTGAAGCTGCGCCGCCTGGTCGAGATGGCGCCACGGCGTCTTGCCGGCCCTTCGCCGGTCGACCGGCCGCAGAGCCATCCCGCCCGCGGCGAGCGGCGAAAGCGCGTCGCCCTGCTCGCGGGCTGCGCCCAGCAGGTGCTGGAGCCTGCGATCAACGAGGCCACGGTGCGGCTGCTGACCCGCCACGGCTGCGAGGTCGTCATTGCGCGCGGTGCCGGCTGCTGCGGCGCCATGGCACAGCATTTAGGCCAGGAGGCGACGGCACTGGCCGCGATCAAGGCCAATGTCGCCGCCTGGTCGCGCGAGATCGAAGGCGGTGGCCTCGACGCCATCGTCGTCAACACCTCCGGCTGCGGCACGGTGGTCAAGGACTACGGGCATCTGCTGCGGCACGACCCGCAATGGGCCGGCAAGGCGGAGGCGGTCGCCTCGCGTACGCGAGACGTCACGGAATTGGTGCACGAGCTGGGCCTTATGGCCCCGGTCGAAAAGAGCGGACTGAAGGTCGCCTACCATGCCGCCTGCTCGCTGCAGCACGGCCAGCGGGTGACGGCGGCACCGGCGGCGCTGCTGGCCGCCGCCGGCTTCCAAGTCCTGTCGGTACCGGAAGGGCATCTGTGCTGCGGCTCGGCCGGAACCTACAACATGCTGCAGCCGGCCCTCGCCGACCGCCTGCGTCAGCGCAAGGTCGCCAACATCGAGAGCCTGGCGCCGGACATCGTCGCCGCCGGTAACATCGGCTGCCTGCAGCAGATCGCCGGGGCCAGTGCCCTGCCGCTGGCGCACACCGTGCAGCTGCTCGACTGGGCGACCGGCGGCCCGCCGCCGCCCGCCTTGAGCCACGCCTGAGGGCCAGAACCCGGGGCCGGCCGGCTGCGTAGCAATGCCCAGGCTATCGACCTATCATTCCCGCATGTTCCTGGTGCGCGCCCTGATCCTGATCCTGCTTGGCCTCGCCGCCGTGCCGGTGATGGCCGACCAGAACGATCCGCGGCTCGACCTCCTCTTCGCCCGACTGAAGCAGGCGCAGTCGGTGCCGGAGGCCAAGGCGATCGAGGGCCAGATCTGGAGCACCTGGCTCGAAAGCGACAGCGCCACCGTCAGGCTGCTGCTGCACCGGACCTTGCAGGCGATGAACGAGGGCCGTCTCAAGGACTCCCTGCAAATCCTCGACAATCTGGTGCAGATCGCGCCGGATTTCGCCGAGGGCTGGAACAAGCGCGCGACGGTGCTCTACCTGCTCGACCGCTACAAGGAGTCGCTGGCTGACGTCGAGCGCACCCTGGACCTTGAGCCGCGTCACTTCGGGGCCTTGAGCGGCCGCGGCCTGATCCACAACCAGCTGGGTGAGGACGGCAAGGCGCTGGAGGCTTTCGAGCGCGCGCTCGAAGTGCATCCGCAGCTGCCGCACGCCCGCGGCGAGGTCAAGCGGCTGAAGAAGAAGGTCCGCGGCGAACGGATCTGAGAACCCGCCCTAGCCCGGCATCACCCAGGCGATGCGCAGCGTGTTGGTGGCGCCGGGAGTGCCGAAGGGGACGCCGGCGGTGATCACGACGCGCTCGCCGGCCGCGGCGAAGGCTTCGCTCCGGGCGAAATGGCAGGCCTTGTCGACCATATCGGTGAAATCCTTCGCATCCTCGGTCTCTACGCAGTGCAGGCCCCAGGCCAGGGCCAGCCGGCGCGCCGTCTCGCGGCTCGGCGTCAACACCAGGATCGGTACCCGCGGACGCTCGCGCGAGGCGCGCAGCGCCGTCGAACCCGAAGTGGTGTAGGTGACGATCGCCCTGGCCGAGATCGTCTCCGCCACTTGGCGGGCGGCCGCGGTGATGGCGTCGGCGGAGGTCGCTTCGGGCCGATAGTGGACGGCGTCCAGGATCGAGCCGAACAGCGGGTCGGTCTCGACCTCCTCGGCCACCCGGCTCATGGTGCGGACGGCGGCGACGGGATGCTCGCCGGCCGCGGTCTCGGCCGACAGCATGACCGCATCCGCGCCGTCATAGACGGCGGTGGCGACGTCCGAGACCTCGGCCCGCGTGGGCACCGGGCTCGAGACCATGCTCTCAAGCATCTGCGTGGCCACCACGACCGGCTTGCCGGCGCGCCGCGCCAGGCGCACCAGTTGCTTCTGCAGGCCCGGCACCTCTTCCACCGGCAGCTCGACGCCGAGGTCGCCACGCGCCACCATGACCGCGTCGGAGAGCTCGATGATGGCCTCGATGTGCTGCATCGCCGCCGGTTTCTCGATCTTGGCCATCACCGCGGCGCGGCCGCCGATCAGCTTCTTGGCCGCGGCGACGTCGTCGGGGCGCTGCACGAAGCTGAGCGCGATCCAGTCGGCGCCGAGTCTGAGCGCGAAGTCGAGGTCGCGCAGGTCCTTGTCGGTGAGCGAGGAGAGCGGCAGTACCGTATCCGGCAGGTTGACGCCCTTGCGGTCGGAGACCTCGCCATCGACGACGACCCGGGTATCCGCGAAGCCGGTCCCGATGCGCTCGACCTTGAGCCGGACCCGGCCGTCGTCGATCAGCAGGTCGTGGCCCTTCTCCAAGGCGCGAAACACTTCCGGATGCGGCAGCGGCGCCCGCTTCCGCGTGCCCGGCGTCTCGTCGAGGTCGAGGCGGAAGCGCTGCCCCTCCTTGAGCTCGAGCTCGCCCTTGGCGATGCGGCCGAGGCGGATCTTCGGGCCCTGCAGGTCGGCGAGCACGCCGATCGGCCGCTGCATCCGCGTTTCCAGGGCGCGAATGGCCTCGAAGCGGGCCTGATGGTCGGCCTGGCTGCCATGGCTGAAGTTGAGGCGGAAGACATCGGCGCCGGCCTCGAACAGCTTGGCGATCACTTCGGGCCTGCTGCTCGCCGGCCCAAGCGTGGCCAGAATCTTGGTGTTTCGCTGGCGGCGCATGGCCTGAATCTAGAGCCAGCCCGACTCCCGCACCAGCACTTATGCGCCGGGATCGATCAGGATCGCGCGGAAGTCGTTGACGTTGGTCAGCGTCGGGCCGGAAAGCACCAGATCGCCGAGCGCCTGAAACAGGCCGTAGGCATCGTTGCCGGCCAGCAGCGCCACCGGATCGAGGCCCTGCGCCCGTGCCCGCGCCAGGGTGTCGGGCGTCACCAGCGCGCCGGCGTTGTCCTCGGTGCCGTCGATGCCGTCGGTATCGCAGGCGATGGCGCAGATGCCGGCGGCACCGTCGAGCGCCAACGCCAGCCCGAGGAGATATTCGGCGTTGCGCCCGCCCCGGCCCTGGCCGCGCACGGTGACCGTGGTCTCGCCGCCCGAGAGCAGCGCCAGCCGCTTTCCCTCGGACAGGGCGAGGCGGGCCAGCGCGGCATGCTCGCCGCCCAGCTCGCGCGCCTCGCCTTCCAGTGCGTCGCCCAGGATTCTGGCTTCGTAGCCGGCCCTCTCGGCCACTCGCGCGGCCGCCTCCAGCGCCAGGGCCGGGGTCGCGATCAGCACCGTGTCGGCGCGGGCGAGCCGCGGATCGCCCGGCTTCGGCGTTTCGTCGCTGGCCTGGGCCAGCCTGCGTGCGACCGCCGCCGGCACTTTGACGCCGCGCTTTTCCAGGATGGCGCGGGCCTCGGCGAAGGTCGTTGGGTCGGCCACCGTCGGGCCCGAGCCGATCACCGCCGGATCGTCGCCCGGCACGTCCGAGATCGCCAGGGTCAGCACCCGGGCGGGCGCGGCGGCGGTGGCGAGCCGGCCGCCCTTGATCGCCGACAGGTGTTTGCGCACCGTGTTCATCTCGCCGATCGGCGCGCCGGAGCGCAGGAGCGCGCGGTTGACCGCCTGCTTGTCTTCCAGCGTCAAGCCCTCTGCCGGCAGGCTCAGCAGCGCCGAGGCGCCGCCGGAGATCAGCACCAGCACCAGGTCGTCCTCGGCCAGGCCTTGCACCGCCCGCAGGATGCGGCCGGCGGCGGCCCGGCCGACGGCGTCGGGCACCGGGTGGGCGGCCTCGATGACTTCGATGCGCGAGGTCGGCAGGCCATGCCCATAGCGCGTCACCACCAGGCCCTCGAGCGGGCCTTGCCAGTGCGTCTCGACGGCGCGGGCCATCGCGGCCGCGGCCTTGCCGGCGCCGCCGACGACGGTGCGGCCCTTGGGTGGAACCGGCAGGTGGGGCGGCAGGCAGTGCGCAGGGTCTGCGGCGGCGACGGCGGCGTCGAACAGCTTGCGCAACAGTCCCCGTTGGTCCTCGGCCATGGCGGCAATCTGCCATACGAGGAAGGGGCGCTCCAGCGCCTGTCCGGCGCCGAGGCTTACGAAGCGTTTTCCGCGTGGGCCCGTGTCTCCCGCGCCTTGGAGGCTTTGCGGTATAGTCGCCGCCATGAACATGCGGAAGCTTGAGCGCGGCGCGTCGACGCCTTTCGAAGTGGTCGGCGCCGAGGGCCGGGCCGAGGCACTGGTGATCTGCGATCACGCCAGCCGGATCATTCCGGCCGAGTACGATTCCCTCGGCCTGGACGACACCGTCCTGCGCCGTCACATCGCCTGGGACATCGGCGCCGGCGACGTCGCCCGGCGGCTGGCGGTGCTGCTGGACGCCCCGGCGGTGCTGTGCGGATCCTCCCGGCTGGTCATCGACTGCAACCGGCCGCTCGATGATCCGACCTCGATCCCCGAGGTCAGCGACGGCGTCGTCGTCCCCGGCAACCAGGGCCTGACGCCGGAGCTGCGGCAAGAGCGCGCGCGCCGCTACTTCGCGCCCTATCACGACGAGATCGGCCGGCGCCTCGACGGCTTCGCGGCGCGTGGCATCCGCCCGGTGGTGATCTCGATACACAGCTTCACGCCGATCATGAACGGCTTCGAGCGGCCCTGGCATGTCGGCCTGCTGTGGGACCGCGAGCCGGGCCTGGCGGCGCCGCTGATCGTCGAGCTCAGCCGCAATCCGGCGCTGGTCGTCGGTGACAACGAGCCCTATTCGGGCAGCGACCCGCAAGGCTACGGCATCGAGGCGTATCGCAACCGCCGCGGCCTGCCGATGGCGATGTTCGAGATCCGCCAGGACCTGATCGACACCCACCACGGGGCCGAGGCCTGGGCACACATCCTGCATGCGGCGTTGCGGCCGGTCCTCGAGGCCGGCGCCGAGCGCTTTTGAGGACGCGGACATGGCGGTACGCGAACCTTCCTTCACCATCGGCGTCGAGGAGGAATACCTGCTCGTCGACCCGCAAAGCCGCGATTTGGCCGCCGATCCGCCGCGCGAGCTGATGGAGGCGTGCGAGGCGCGGCTCTCCGGCCGGGTGGCGCCGGAATTCCTGCGCGCGCAACTCGAGGTCGGCACCCGGGTCTGCCGCTCGATGGCCGAACTGCGGGACGACCTGACGGAGCTGCGCGCCACCGTCGCCGGCATCGCCGCCGAACACGGCCTGGCCCTAATCGCGGCCTCGACCCACCCCTTCGCCAACTGGACCCGGCAGCGCCACACCGCCAAGGAACGCTACGACATGCTGGCCCGCGACCTGCGTGCTGTCGCCGACCGGCTGCTGATCTGCGGCATGCACGTCCATGTCGGCATCGAGGACGAGGACATGCGCATCGACCTGATGAACCAGGTCAAATACTTCCTGCCGCATCTCCTGGCGCTCAGTACCTCCTCGCCGTTCTGGCAGGGAGTCGACACCGGCCTCAAGTCCTACCGGCTGACCGTATTCGACGCCCTGCCGCGCACCGGGGTACCGGAACGCTTCGAATCCTTCGGCGAGTATGAGCGCCTGGTGCAACGCCTGATCGACGCCGGCCTGATCGAGGACGGCACCAAGATCTGGTGGGACATCCGCCCGAGCGCGCGCTTCCCGACCCTGGAAATGCGGATGACCGACGTCTGCACCCGGCTCGACGACGCCGTCACCATCGCCGCGCTCTATCTCTGCCTGCTCTCGATGCTGTGGCGGCTCAGGCGGATGAACCAGCGCTGGCGCATCTATCCGCTGTTGTGCATCGAGGAGAACCGCTGGCGGGCCCAGCGCTATGGGCCGACCGACACCTTGGTCGACTTCGGCATCGGCGAGCAGGTCGCCTACGCCAACCTGCTTGACGAGATCATCGAGCTGGTGACGCCGGACGCCGTGCGCTTCGGCTGCCTCGACGAGGTGCATCACGCCCGCGCGATCGTCGCCCGCGGCACCAGCGCGGTGCAGCAGGTCGCCGTGTTCGAAGCGGCCAAGGCCGCCGGCGCGAGCCAGGAAGAGGCGCTGAAGCAAGTCGTCGACTGGCTGATCGGGGAAACGCAGCATGGCGTTGCCGGCGGCGGCTTGGCCGGCGGCGCCTGAGGGCGCATATTGGAGACGAGGTTTTCCCGACGACGTCGAGGGAGAGGATGATGGACGACAACACCCGCACCGAACTGGAGGCCGCCGCCTTCCGCCGTTTGCTCGAGCATCTGCGCGAGCGCACCGACGTGCAGAACATCGACCTGATGAACCTGGCCGGCTTCTGCCGCAACTGCCTCTCCAACTGGTACCAGGAGGCAGCCACGGCGCAGGGCCTGGAGCTGTCAAAGGCGGAGAGCCGAGAGATCGTCTACGGCATGCCGTACGACGAATGGCGGGCCAAGTACCAGGCCGAGGCGAGCGCCGAGCAGCAGGCCAAATTCCAGGCTCAGGCCAAGCAGCATCAGCACTGATTCGGGGTCCCGGGCCGGGTTGCGGCCTTGCGGGCCTGCCGGTTATGGTCCCGACCCCCGGCGTCGGGAGGGCGGGGCGGAATTCGCACCGAATATAGCCAAGCGCCGTCTGCGGGAGGGTAAACATGGCCGATTTGGGCGGCAGCGCCGGCGAGCGGCTGCGCCAGTTCATCGAGCGGATCGAGCGTCTGGAAGAGGAACGGCGGGCGCTCGGCGCCGATCTGCGCGAGGTCTATGCCGAGGCCAAGGCGCTGGGCTTCGAGCCCAAGATCATGCGCCAGCTGGTGCGCCTGCGGCGGCTGGAGAAGCAGGAGCTGGAAGAGCAGGAAGCCCTGCTCGATACCTACAAGCACGCACTGGGGATGGCTTGAGATGACCGCTAAGCGCGAGATCAACACCGTCGCGGTGATGGGGGCCGGGACCATGGGCTCGGGCATCGCCGCGCACTGCGCCGGCAAGGGTCTCAAGGTTCTGCTGCTGGACGTGCCGGCCAAGGAAGGCGGGCGCAACGCCATCGCCGAGGCGGCCAAGGCGCGGATGCTCGAGGGGCGCTCGCCGCTGCTCGATGACGCCGGCCAGGCCGCCCGCATCGAAACCGGTAACTTCGAGGACGACCTCGCCCGCGTCGGCGAAGCGGACCTGATCGTCGAGGCCATCGTCGAGGACCTGGCGGCCAAGCGGGCCTTGTTCGAGAAGCTGGAGGCGGTGCGCGCCGAGGGCTCGTTCCTGGCCAGCAACACCAGCGGCATCCCGCTCAAGGCCATCTCGGCGGGCCTGCCGGCGCGCCTGCGGCGGGACGTCGCCATCACGCACTTCTTTAATCCGGTCAAGGTGATGAAGCTGGTCGAGCTGGTCCCGGGCGAGGACACCTCGGCCGAGGTCATTGCGGCTCTCGACGGCTTCCTCTCCAAGCGCCTGGAGAAGGGCGTCGTGCACGCCAAGGACACGGTCAACTTCATCGCCAACCGCGTCGGCTGCTTCTGGATGCTGGCCGGCCTGGCCGAGGCGGACGGGCTGAGCATCGAAGAAGTCGACGCGGCGATGAGCGCGCCGGTGGGCGTGCCGGCGACCGGGCTGTTCGGTCTCGTCGACCTGGTCGGCCTCGACGTCATGGGCCTGGTGGCGAGCAACCTGGCGGAGAACCTGCCGGCGGACGACCCCGGCCGGGCCTATACCGAGCTGCCGGCTCCGATTCAGGCGATGCTGAAACGCGGCCAGTTGGGCCGCAAGAGCGGCGGCGGCTTCTACCGCATGAGCAGGACCGAGGACGGCGGCCGGCTGCGCGAGACCTACGACTACGCAAGCGACAGCTGGCGGCCGAGCCGGACGGTGGAGCTGCCGCAGGCGGAGCGGGACCTGTCCGGCCTGCTGTTCTCCGACAGCGCCGTCGGCCGCTTCGCCTGGACGGTAATGGGCGGCACCCTGCTCTACGCCGCCCGCCTGGTGCCGGAAATCTCGGATACGATCGTCGGCGTCGACCGGGCGATGCGCTGGGGCTTCGCCTGGAAGCGGGGCCCGTTCCAGATGCTGGACGCGCTCGGCCCGGCCCGGGTGATCGCGCGCCTCGAAGCCGAGGGGCGTCCGCTGCCGCGGATGCTGACAGTGCTCAAGGATGCCGGCGCCGACCGCTTCTACCGCGCCGAAGGCGCCGAGGCGCTCGGCCCCGACGGCGACTGGCAGGCGGTCAGCTAGGATCCGCCTTGCGCGCCCGACCGCCGGTCAGGAAGACGCCGGCCAGGATCAGCGCCAGGGCCAGCAGCATGTTCCAGCTCGGCTCTTCGCCCAGCAGCACGCCGCCCAGCCCCAGCGCCAAGAGCGGCACCAGGTAGTTGGCCAGGCTGACGAAGGTCGGGCCGGCCGAGGCCACCAGCTTGAAGTAGGTCAGCATGGCCAGCGCGGTCGAGACCGCGCCGAGCCAGAGCATGGCCAGGAGCGCGGTCCAGCCCGGCGCCGCCGGCATCACGCCGTCGGCGGCCGCCGCCACCGGGAACAACACGATCATCGAGAGACCGGTGACGGCAAGCGCGCTGGCATTCGGCGGCGTCGCCGGCATGCGCCGGGCGACGATACCGCTTATGGCATAGCTCGAGGCCGCCGCCAGCAGGGCCAGCTGCGCCAGCACGTCGGCGCCCAGTCCCTTCAGCGCATCGATGCCGATCAGGCTGACCACGCCCAGGAAGCCGAGGCCGACGCCGCCGAGGCGCCTGGCGGTCAGCTTTTCGTCCGCCAGCGTCAGGTGCGCCAGCAAGATGGTCAGTAGCGGCGTCGCCGCGATCAGGATGGCGGCCAGCTGGCTGTCAACGAAGACCTCGGACCAGGCGATCAGGCTGTACGGCAGGGCGTTGCCGATGATGCCGACCGCGACCAGGTGCGCCCAGACCCGCGGCTCGGTCGGCCAGGGAATGCGTTTCGCCTTCAGCACCACGAGCAGCAGTGCCGCTGCGGTGGCAAGTCGGCCCAAGGTCAGGGTGGCGGGCGGGATTTCCGCCACCGCGATCTTGATGGCGAGAAAGTTCGAGCCCCAGCAGAGGCCGAGGATCGCCAGCAGCAGGTAGTCCCGCCGGGACGGGTTCATAGTGCGGCCGGGGATCGGCGAGGGTGCCCGGCTCAGAACCGCTCGACCCAGGGGCGGAGCGCCACCTCCCAGGACCAGGTGCTGCGGTGCTGCGCGTGGGTCTGGTAGTAGGCCTCGGCAATGGCGTCGGGTTCGAGCCGGGCCTCGCCCTCATCGACGCCGATCGCGCCATCGATGACGAAATGGGCGACGTGGATGTTTTTGGGCTGCAGCTCGCGCGCCATCGATTCGGCGAGCGCCCTGAGCCCGTACTTGCCGACGGCGAATCCGGCGGAGCCGGCATAGCTCTTGACGCTGGCGGTGGCGCCGGTGAAGAGGATGGTGCCCTCGCCGCGCGCCAGCATGCGTTTCGCGGCTTCGCGGCCCAGCAGGAAGCCGCCATAGCAGCCGCGCATCCAGGCCTCGATGAACTCCTCGCCGCCGATCTCGGCGATGCCTTTGCGCACCCGGCCGCTGGCGTTGTAGATGGCGACGCGGGCCGGTCCCAGATCGGCTTCCGCCCGTTCGAACAGCTCGATCATCTGGCTCTCGTCCGTGCCGTCGCAGCCGTAGGCCCTGGCGCTGCCGCCAGCCGCCTCGATCTCCCCGACGTAGGCGGCCAGCCGCTCCGGCCGCCGGGCCGCCAGGGCGACCGGATGGCCGGCCTTGGCGAAACGCCGGCCGATCGCCGCGCCCAGGCCCGGGCCGACGCCGACGACGATGCAGCTCGCCCGTGCCGCCATGCTGCTACTCGGCGGCGCTGGCGCGCGGGCTCGGCGTCCGCCAGGCGGATATCAGCTCGGCCTCGCGCGCCTTGATGCGCGTGATGTTGCGCTCCTTGACGTGGCCGAAGCCGCGGATTTCGGCCGGCAGTCTGGCGATCTCCACCGCCAGCTGGTGGTTCTCGGTGTCCAGGTCGGCAATCAGCGCATCCAGCGTGGCCTCGTACTCGGCGATCAGCTGGCGCTCGCGCCGGCGCTCGGCGGTGCGGCCGAAGATGTCGAAGGCGGTGCCGCGCAGGCCCTTGAAGCGCGCCAGCAGCCGGAACACGGGCAGCACCCAGGCGCCGAACTCGCGCTTGATCAGCTGCCCGGTCTCCGGGTGCCGGCGCGCCAGCAGCGGCGGCGCCAGATGGAACTTCAGCTTCAGATCGCCTTCGAACTGGCGGTTCAGCTTGCGCGCGAAGTCGCCCGAGGTATAGAGGCGGGCGACCTCGTATTCGTCCTTGTAGGCCATCAGCTTGAACAGGTTGCGCGCCGCCGCTTCGGCCAGGCCGGACCGGCCGGGGACCCGCTCACGCTCGGCCGCCTCGACGCGCAGCGCCCGCTCGGCATAGCGCTCGGCGTAGGCCTGGTCCTGGTATTCGGTCAGGAACTCGATCCGCTTCGCCAGGATGTCGTCGAAACTCTGCGCGATCTCGGCCTCGGGCTTGGCGCTCGGGCCCGCCGCGGCCTCGACCGAGGCGCGGTCGTGCGCGGCCAGCCGGCCCAGGGCGAAGGTATGCTTGTTGGCCTCGACGGCGACGCCGTTCAGCTCGACCGCCTTTTCGATCGCCTCGGCCGAGACCGGCAACAGGCCGCGCTGGTAGGCATAGCCCATCATGAAGACGTTGGTGGCGATGGAATCGCCGACGAGCGCCGTCGCCAGCTCGGTGGCGGGGACGAAGTCCGTCAGGTTGTCGCCAGCGGCCTCGCGGATGATCTGCTGCAGGCGGCGGGTGCGGAAGTCGATGTCGGGGTTGAGGGTGAAGGCCGCCGTCGGCATCAGATGGCTGTTGACGATGGCGTGGGTCGAGCCGGTCTCCAGCTTCGCCACCGCTTCGTCGCTTGCCGCCACCACCATGTCGCAGCCGAGCAGCAGGTCGCAGGCGCCGTCGGCAACGCGTGGGGCGTGGAGATCTTCCGGCCTGGCGGCGATGCGGACGTGACTCAGGACGGCGCCGTTCTTCTGCGCCAGGCCGGTGAAGTCGAGCACGCTGACGCCCTTGTCCTCGATGTGCGCGGCCATGCCGATCAGCTGTCCGACGGTGATGACGCCAGTGCCGCCGACCCCGGTTACCACCATGTTGAAGGGGCCGTCGCCGAGCTGGCGGTCAGGCTCGGGCAGGCGCTTCAGCGCCGCGCTCAGCGCCGGGTCGCTCGCCGGCTTGGCTTTGCGCACCTTGCCGCCGGAGACGCTGACGAAGCTCGGGCAGAAGCCCTTCAGGCAGGAGAAGTCCTTGTTGCAGGAGGACTGGTTGATGGTGCGCTTGCGGCCCCATTCGGTCTCCAGCGGCTCGACCGAGACGCAGTTCGACTGCACCGAGCAGTCGCCGCAGCCTTCGCAGACCAGATCGTTGATGAAGACCCGCTTGTCCGGATCGGGGAAGGTGCCGCGCTTGCGCCGCCGCCGCTTCTCGGCGGCGCAGGTCTGGTCATAGATCAGCACGGTGACCCCCGGCGTCTCGCGCAGCTCGCGCTGCACCCGATCGAGCTCGTCGCGGTGGTGAATGGTCACGCCGGCGGCCCAGTCGGTGGCGATCGGGTACTTGTCCGGCTCGTCCGAGACGACGACGACGCGGGCCACGCCCTCGTGATGCACCTGCTGGCTGATCTGCCAGGGCGACAGCGGTCCGTCGTGCGGCTGTCCGCCGGTCATGGCCACGGCGTCGTTGAACAGGATCTTGTAGGTCATGTTGACGCCCGAGGCGACGGCGGCGCGGATCGCCATCAAGCCGGAATGGTAGTAGGTGCCGTCGCCCAGGTTGGCGAAGATGTGGGCCTCGTCGGTGAACGGCGCCTGGCCGATCCAAGGCACGCCCTCCGCGCCCATGTGCGTGAAGGTCTCGGTCGAGCGGTCCATCCACACGGCCATGAAATGGCAGCCGATACCGGCCAAGGCGCGGCTGCCTTCGGGCACCCGGGTCGAGGTGTTGTGCGGGCAGCCCGAGCAGAAGTAGGGCGTGCGCACGACCGGCGCTGATTCCCCCTTGCTCTGCTCCTTGCGTTGCAGAACCGCCATCCTCTCGGTCATCTCGACCGAGGTGACGCGGTCCTTGAGACGCTCGACGATGACCCGGGCGATGCCGCTGGGCGACAATTCGCCGTGCGCCGGCAGCAGCCATTTTCCCTTTTCGTCGAACTTGCCGACCACGGTCGGCCGCACGTCCGCGCGCCAGTTGTAAAGCTGCTCCTTCAGCTGATTCTCGATGAAGGCGCGCTTCTCCTCGACCACCAGCACCTCTTCCAGGCCCTCGGCGAAGTGGCGTACGGCCTCGCGCTCGAGCGGCCAGGGCATGCCGACCTTGAAGACGCGCAGACCGATGTCGGCGGCCATCTTCTCGTCGATGCCGAGGTCGTCCAGCGCCTGGCGGACGTCGAGGTACGACTTGCCGGTGGTGACGATGCCGAAGCGCGGATTCGGGCTGTCGATGACGGTGCGGTTGAGCTGGTTGGCCCGGGCGAAGGCGAGCGCGGCGTAGACCTTGTGGCGCTGCAGGCGGACCTCCTGCTCGAAGCGGTCGTCGGGCCAGCGCGCGTTCAGCCCGCCGGCCGGCATCTCGAAGTCTTCGGGCAGGATGATTTCAAGCCGGTGCGGGTCGACGCGCACCGAAGCGGCGCTCTCGACGATCTCGGTGACGCACTTGAAGCCGACCCAACAGCCGGAATAGCGCGACATCGCCCAGCCGAGCAGGCCGTAGTCCAGATATTCTTGGACGTTTGCCGGATAGAGCATCGGCATCATCCAGCTGGCCATGTTGTGCTCGTTCTGGTGCGGCAGGGTCGAGGAGACCGCGTTGTGGTCGTCGCCCAGCAGCGCCAGCACGCCGCCGTACGGCGCGGTGCCGGCGGCGTTGGCGTGGCGAATCACGTCGCCGCAACGGTCGACGCCCGGGCCTTTGCCGTACCAGATGGCGAAGACGCCGTCATACTTGGCCTTGGGGCCGAGCTGGACCTGCTGGCTGCCCCAGACGGCGGTGGCCGCGAGATCCTCGTTGATGCCTTCCTGGAAGGTGACGTGCTGGCGCTCCAAGAAGCGCTTGGCGCGCCAGAGCTGCTGGTCGTAGGCGGCCAACGGGGAGCCGCGGTAGCCCGAGATGAAGCCGGCGGTGTTGCGGCCGGCGCGCTGATCGCGCTGGCGCTGACTCAACGGCAGACGGATCAGGGCCTGGATGCCGGTAATGAAGACCCGACCGGACTCCAGCGTATACTTATCGTCGAGCGAAACCGCGGCTAGGCTCATTTTTTGCCTCATTCCAGCTTCGGGCAGGGACCCGGACATAAGGTAGTACTGGCCGGGCCGGAGGACAAATCAACCCTCAGGTCCGGCCAGTGCGTCGGCCGCTGGCATTTCGATGCTGTGTTCGCGCACCTTGCGATAGAGCGTCGAGCGGCCGATGCCCAATCGCCGCGCGACTTCGGACATCTGCCACTTATAATGAGTCAGCGCCAGTCGAATCGTCTCCGCCTCGATCTGCTGCAGCGAGCGAACCTGGCCGTCGCTGCCGATCGCGGCGATGGCCTTGCCGTCCGCCGCTCGCAGCGGCGCCTCCGGCACCGACGTCGTCCGGGCGCCCTCTGCCGGTCCGTCGGGCTCGTCCTCCACGCCCATCATCTGAATCAGCTGGGGGAAATCGGCGATCGTCAGGATGTCGTTGTCGGCCAGCACCACGGCGCGATAGATCATGTTTTCCAGCTGTCGCACATTGCCGGGCCAGGAGAACGCGCAGAGCAGGCGCATCGCCTCGTTGTCGATGCCCTGGACGTCCTTGTGCTCGGAAGCCGAGAACAGGGCGATGAAGTGGTGGACCAGCGGCGGAATGTCTTCGCGCCGCTTCCTGAGCGGCGGGACCGAGATCGGAAAGACGTTGAGGCGGTAGTACAAGTCCTCGCGGAAGCCGCCGGCGGCCACCAGTTCGGCCAGGTTGCGGTTGGTGGCGGAAATCAGGCGGATGTCGATCTTGCGCGGTTTCTTGCTGCCGATCGGATCGATCTCGCCTTCCTGCAGCGCGCGCAACAGTTTGACCTGGATCTCCGGGCGCAGCTCGCCGATCTCGTCGAGAAAGAGCGTGCCGCCGTCGGCCTCCTGGAACTTGCCGAGGTGCCGGGCGCTGGCCCCCGTGAAGGCGCCCTTCTCGTGTCCGAACAGGATGCTCTCGACCAGGTTTTCCGGAATGGCGCCGCAGTTGACGGCGACGAACGGCTTGCCGACGCGGTCGCTCGAGCCCTGGATGGCGCGCGCCACCATCTCCTTGCCAACGCCGCTCTCGCCCTCGATCAGCACCGAGATGTTCGAGGTTGCCGCCCGTTGGGCCAGGTCGCCGACGCGGCGCATCGCCGCGCTGTTGCCGATCAGGTCTTCGGAGCCCATCTCGCCGTCGTAGCGTCGGCGCAGCCGCGAGATCTGTCCGCTCAAGGCGTGCAGCTTCAAGGCGTTGGCGATGGCGATGCGCAGACGCGTCGGATAGGTCGGCAGGATGACGAAATCGTCCGCCCCGGCCTCGACCGCCCGGTCCACAAGATCGTCGTCGTGCCGGGCCGAATACGCGATCACCGGGAGCTCCGGCCGCTCGCGCCGCGCTTCGGCGATGGCGGCCAGCGCGGAGTCTCTGGAGACTTCCACCAGCAGCAGCTCGGGCGAGGCCGCGCCGGACTGCTGCAGATGACGCTCAAGACGCCGGCTGCCTGCGGCCATGCGCACGGCGTGGCCGAGCTGCTTGAGCACGCCGGCCACGTCCTCGCCCTGTCCGGTCGACTCGTGCACGATCAGGATCGCCTGCGGCATGCTTTCCTCCGCCCCCGGCGCCGGCATGGCTGGACGCCGGATCGCCGCCGACACGCTACCACCTGTACCATTTCGGAACAACTGGCGACGTGGCGATGCAAGCCCGCTAGGATCTGGGCACCGTGCCTTGGCCGCGCCGGAGCTTGGGCTTATATCGTAGCGACCGTATCCGAGGAGTGCTTCCCATGAATCGCGTCGAGAGCCTTGGCTCCTTGCCGGAATGGGACCTTAGCGATCTCTACGCGGGGCTGGAAGACCCGGCGCTGGCGCGCGACCTCGACGCCGCCGAGGTCGAGGCGAAGGCCTTCGCCGGGCGCTATCGGGGGCGCATCGCGGAACTGGACGGCACCGCGCTTGGCGGCGCGCTGGCCGAGTACGAGGCCCTGGAGGACCGCCTCGGCCGGATTTCCAGCTTCGCCTCCCTCAGTTACGCCGCCGACATGGCTGACGCCGCGATCGGCCGCTTCTACCAGACCACCAACGAGCGGATCACGGCGATTACGTCCGAGCTTCTGTTTCTCAGCCTGGAGCTGAATCGCCTGGACGATGCGGCGCTGGCGGCCAAGACCCAGGCCCCGGAACTGGCGCACTATGCGCCCTGGGTGGACGAGCAGCGGCTGATGCGCCCGCACCAGCTCAGCGACGAGATGGAACGGCTGCTGCATGAAAAGTACGTCGTCGGCCGCGCCGCCTGGACGCGGCTCTTCGACGAGACGCTGACCGCACTGCGCTTCGAGATCGAGGGCGAGATGTCGGCCCTGGAACCGGCCTTGAACCGGCTCTCCGCCAAGGACGAGGCGACGCGCGCCGCCGCCGCGGCGGCGCTGGCCCGAACCTTCCGCGAAAACCTGCGGCTGTTCGCGCTGATCAGCAACACGCTGGCCAAGGACAAGGCGATCGAGGACAGCTGGCGCCGGATGCCAAGTCCCGATCATGCCCGGCACATCGCCAACCAGGTTGAGCCCGAGGTGGTCGAGGCGCTGCGCCAGTCGGTGCTCGACGCCTGCCCCGAGCTGGCGCACCGCTACTACCGGCTGAAGGCCAGGTGGCTGGGCAAGCCGGCGCTTGAGCATTGGGACCGCAACGCGCCGCTGCCCGAGGCCGACGACCGTATCGTGCCGTGGCCGGAGGCGCGGGACATCGTCCTCGATGCCTACGGCGCCTTCGCGCCGGAGATGCGGCGGATCGGCGAGCGCTTCTTCGAGTCCGGCTGGATCGATGCGCCGGTCCGGCCCGGCAAGACCTCCGGCGCCTTTGCCCATCCGACCGTACCGAGCGCGCATCCCTTCGTGCTGCTGAACTACCAGGGCAAGATCCGCGACGTCATGACCCTGGCGCACGAGCTCGGCCATGGCGTCCACCAGGTGCTGGCGGGGCCGCAGGGCGCATTGCTGGCGGGAACGCCCTTGACCTTGGCGGAGACCGCCAGCGTTTTCGGCGAGCAGCTGACCTTCCGTGCCCTGCTCGACGCCGAGCGGCGGCCCGAGCGGCGCAAGGTCATGCTGGCGCAGAAGGTCGAGGACATGATCAACACCGTGATCCGTCAGATCGCCTTCTACGACTTCGAGCTCAAACTGCACCGCGAGCGGGCCTCGGGCGAACTGACGGTGGAGCGCCTGGGCCAGCTGTGGCTGGAGGTGCAGTCGCGGAGCCTGGGGCCGGCGATCCGCCTCAACGACGACTATGCCAGCTTTTGGTGCTACATCCCGCACTTCGTGCATTCGCCGTTTTACGTTTACGCCTACGCTTTCGGCGACTGCCTGGTGAACTCGCTCTACGCCGTTTACCAGCGCGCCGAGCCCGGCTTCCAGGACAAGTATCTGGAGCTGCTGCGCGCCGGCGGCACGCGCCGCCACGAGGAACTGCTGGCGCCCTTCGGGCTGGACGCCGGCGATCCCAATTTCTGGCGCCAGGGGCTGGGCGTGATCTCCGGTTTCATCGACGAGCTGGAGGCGTTCTGACGGTGCCCCGCGACGACGACAGCGGCAGTCTCGGCGGCCGGTTCAAACGCTACGCCCAGGTCTCGGGCGCGGTCGGCGGCCTGGCGGCCCGCTTGGCCGGCGAACGCTTCCTCGGCATCCGCCTGGACCGCGACCAGCACGCGCGCGAGCTGAAGACGGCGCTGGGCGGCCTCAAGGGGCCGCTGATGAAGGTGGCGCAGATCATGGCCACCGTGCCCGAGGCGCTGCCCCAGGAATACGTGCAGGAGCTGATCCAACTGCAGTCGAACGCCCCGGCGATGGGCTGGCTGTTCGTGCGCCGGCGCATGCAGACGGAGCTCGGGCCCGACTGGCAGAAGCGCTTCGACGCCTTCGAGCGCGAGGCCGCGGCGGCCGCCTCTCTCGGCCAGGTGCACAAGGCTCGCCTCGATGGCAATCTGTTGGCCTGCAAGCTGCAGTATCCGGACATGCAGTCGGCGGTCGAGGCCGATCTCCGCCAGCTGAAGCTGATCTTCGCGATCTATCACCGCTACGACCGTTCCATCGACACCCGCCAGGTGCACGAGGAGATTGCCGAGCGGCTGCGCGAGGAACTCGACTATGAGCTCGAGGCACGGCACATGCGGCTCTATGCCGGCATGCTGGCCAAGGAGGACGGCATCCACGTGCCCGAGGTCGTGGCTGAGCTCACGACCCGCCGCCTGCTGACCATGAGCTGGCTCGAGGGCCGGCCGCTCTTGGAGTCGAAGGAGACGCCGATCGAGGTCCGCAACGCCATCGCCAGCAACATGTTCCGCGCCTGGTACGTGCCCTTTTACGACTACGGCGTCATTCATGGCGATCCGCACCTCGGCAACTACTCGGTGCGCCCGGACCAGAGCATCAACCTTCTCGACTTCGGCTGCGTACGCATCTTCAAGGCCAAGTTCGTCAAGGGGGTGATCGACCTTTATCGCGCCATTCGCGACGATGACCGCGAGCTCGCGGTGCACGCCTACGAGACCTGGGGCTTCCAGGGCCTCTCCAACGAGGTCATCGACACGCTCAATCTGTGGGCCAACTTCGTCTATGCCCCGTTGCTGGAGGACCGCGAGCGGCGCATCCAGGAGTTCGAGGCCGGTGGCGTCTACGGCCGCGAAGTCGCAGAGAAGGTGCACCGGCGGCTGCGTGAACTGGGCGGCGTCACGGTGCCGCGCGAATTCGTCTTCATGGACCGCGCCGCCATCGGCCTCGGCGGCGTCTTCATGCACCTCAGGGCCGAGATCAACTGGCATCGGCTGTTTCATGATCTGACCGACCGCTACGACGCCGAGACCATGCACCGGCGGCAGACCCGGCTGCTGAAGAGATTCGGCGTGCCGCTGCCCTGAGGCTAAATTGTCGCATTGAACATCGCCGGTGCTTTTGCAATATTGCGCCGGGTTCAGGGCCTTGGGAGTTCCCGGCACATGGTCGACGAGACACACGGCAGCCATGACATCCGCATGCAGCGCGAGATGTGGAGCAGCTTCTGCAAGATCGTCCGCTGGTCGATCATCGGCATCGTCGCGCTGCTGATCTTCATGGCCTTGACCCTGGTCTAGCTGCCTGCCGGCATCGATACGCTCAGTGCACAACCGAGGCGAGCCGGAGAGGCGGCTGTTAGCGGCAGTTCGCGAGGGAAATTGAACGGTGAGCGAGGTGGGACCGGCAGACCCGTCTCACGGACGCCCGCAGTGCGAGCGCCGTTGCAGTAGGGCACGAGGTTCCGGCTGATGAAGCTTGCCGTCCTGAAAGAGCGCCGCCCGCACGAGCAGCGCATCGCCGCCTCGCCCGAGACGGTGAAACGGCTGGTCGGGCGCGGCATCGTCGTCTCGGTAGAACGGGGCGCCGGTCTCGGCGCCAACTTCGCTGACGCCGACTTCCAGGCGGCGGGGGCGGAAATTGCCGCCGACCCGCGGGCCTGCCTGGACGGCGCCGATGTCGTCTTCAAGGTGCGCCGGCCGATCGCGCCGGGCGAGGCGGGCGAGGACGAACTGGCCCTGCTCAAGCCCGGGCAGATCCTTATCGGCATGCTCAACCCGCTGATGAACCGGCCGCAGACCGCCCTCCTGGCCGAGACCGGCGCCATCGCCTTCGCCATGGAACTGCTGCCGCGTATCACCCGCGCGCAGAGCATGGACGTGCTCTCTTCGCAGGCCAATCTCGCCGGCTACAAGGCCGTGCTCGACGCCTGCGAGGTTTTCGGCCGCGCCCTGCCGATGATGATGACGGCGGCCGGCACCATCGCGCCGGCACGGATCTTCGTCATGGGCGCCGGCGTCGCCGGGCTGCAGGCGGTGGCCACGGCGCGCCGGCTGGGCGCGCTGGTCTCGGCCACCGACGTCCGCCCGGCGGCCAAGGAGCAGGTCGAATCTCTGGGCGCCAAGTTCGTCATGGTCGAGGACGAGGAAAGCGCGCAGGCCGAGACGGTGGAGGGCTACGCCCGGGAAATGAGCGAGGCCTACGCGCGGAAGCAGGCCGCGCTCGTGGCCGGGACCATCGCCCGCCAGGACATCGTCATCTGTACGGCGCAGATTCCCGGCCAGAAGGCCCCTATCCTGGTCGACGAGGCGATGGTCCGCAGCATGAAGCCGGGCTCGGTGATCGTCGACCTGGCGATCGAGAGCGGCGGCAACTGCACCTTGGCCAAGGCCGGCGAGGTGGTCGACGTCGACGGCGTCAGGATCGTCGCCCACCCCAACGTGCCGAGCCGCGTTGCGGTCGACGCCTCCAGCCTCTACGCCAAGAACCTGCTGAACTTCGTGATGCCGTTGCTGTACAAGGACAAGCCCGAGTTGAACATCGACTGGGACGACGAGCTGGTGGCCGGGACGCTGATCTGCCGCGACGGCAAGGTCGTCCATCCGCTGCTGCTCGAGGAAAAGGCCTGAACCATGGAAGCCGCCGGCATCGACCCTTTTATCTTCCGCCTCAGCATCTTCGTGCTGGCGATCTTCGTCGGCTACTACGTGGTCTGGAGCGTTACCCCGGCGCTGCACACGCCGCTGATGTCGGTGACCAACGCGATCTCCTCGGTGATCATCGTCGGCGCCCTGATCGCCACCGGCCCGGCCGGGGTCAGCTTCTCCAAGATCATGGGCTTCATCGCCATCGCGCTGGCCGCGGTCAACATCTTCGGCGGCTTCACCGTGACCCAGCGCATGCTGTCGATGTACCGAAAGAAGAAATAGGGGCGGGCCCGTGTCGGACAATCTGACGGCGCTCGCCTACCTGCTCGCCTCGGTGCTGTTCATCATGGCCCTGCGCGGCCTGTCGTCGCCGGAATCGGCGCGGCAGGGCAACATCTACGGCGTCATCGGCATGGCCATCGCCATTCTGGCCACGGTGGTGCGCCCGGACGTCGTCTCCTATGCCTGGATCCTGGCCGCCCTGGTCGTCGGCGCGGCCATCGGCACGGGGATCGCGCTGAAGATCCACATGACGGCGATGCCGCAGCTGGTCGCCGCCTTCCACAGCCTGGTCGGCGTCGCCGCGGTGCTGGTCGCCGCCGCCGCGCTGTACAATCCGGCGGCCTACGGCATCGTCGACGAGAACGGATTGCTGAAGCTGGCCAGCCGCATCGAGATGGGCCTGGGCGTGGTCATCGGCGCCATCACCTTCTCCGGCTCGGTGATCGCCTTCGCCAAGCTGCAGGGCGTGATGTCGGGCAACCCGATCGTCTTCCGCGGCCAGCACCCGCTGAACGCCGTGCTCGGCCTCGCCATCCTCGCCCTCCTGGTCTACTTCGCCAGCGAGCCCGCGACCCAGGTGTTTTGGGTCATGACGGCGCTGGCCTTCCTGATCGGCTTCCTGCTGATCATCCCGGTCGGCGGCGCCGACATGCCGGTCATCGTCTCGATGCTGAACTCCTATTCCGGCTGGGCCGCGGCGGGGATCGGCTTCACGCTTGAGAACACGGCGCTGATCATCACCGGGGCGCTGGTCGGCTCCTCCGGCGCGATCTTGAGCTACATCATGTGCCGGGCGATGAACCGCTCCTTCATCAGCGTCATCCTTGGTGGCTTCGGCGGCGAGGCCGTGGCCAGCGCGGGGCGCAGCGACCGGCCGGTCAAGGCCGGCAGCGCCGACGATGCCGCCTTCATCATGAAGAACGCCTCCAGCGTCGTCATCGTCCCCGGCTACGGCATGGCGGTGGCGCAGGCGCAGCACTCGCTGCGCGAGATGGCGGACAAGCTGAAGGCGGAGGGCGTCAGGGTGCGCTATGCCATCCATCCGGTGGCGGGGCGCATGCCCGGACACATGAACGTGCTGCTGGCCGAGGCCCAGGTGCCTTACGACGAGGTGCTGGAGCTGGACGAGATCAATCCGGACTTCACCTCCACCGACGTCGCCTTCGTCATCGGCGCCAACGACGTCACCAACCCGGCGGCGCGCACCGACCCGACGAGCCCGATCGCCGGCATGCCGATCCTCGACGTCGACAAGGCGAAGACGGTGCTGTTCGTCAAGCGCTCGCTGTCGCCGGGCTACGCCGGCATCGACAATTCGCTGTTCTACGCCGACAACACCATGATGCTGTTCGCCGACGCCAAGCGGATGGTCGACGACATCGTCAAGGCGCTGTGAGACGCGGCGCGGCTCAGCGCCACTTCGCCCCTTCGTTGTTCAGCACCTCGGGCCTGAGGCGCAGGCAGTACTCGCCGTCGTCGCGCAGGCGCTGGCAGGCGCTCAGGGACTCGGCCTCGGCCAGGGCCACGAGCAGGGCGCTGTAGCGCAGCACGCCGGCGCGCGCCTTGGCCACCACCGCGGCCCGCGCGTCCTCGGCCAGCGGGCCCAGGCGGCTGCGGTTCTTTTCGATCACCTCCAGCGCCGCCGAGCGGCTCGGGTACCAGCCGAAGATGATGCCCCAGCCCGGATAGGGGGCGGCCTCGATCACCGCACTGCCGTTCTCGCCGGTCTCGACGCACTCACCGGCGGGCAGGACGTGCGGCGGCGCGCCGGCCGGCACGACGCGCACCCCCTCGCTCAAAGTCTCGCCGGAGGGCGGGGCGGCGGCGGACAGGCGGTCGAAGCCCTGGTCCATCAGCGTCCGCGCCCGCTCGCCGCGGGCGTTTCTGCTGGGCGCGCCCAGCACCACGGCGACCAGGCGGCGGCCCTCACGCGCGGCCGAGGCGACCAGGTTGTAGCCGGCGGCACAGGTGAAGCCGGTCTTGATGCCGTCGGCGCCCGGATACTGCGAGAGCCAGCCGTTGGTGGTTCCAAAGTGGCGCTTGCGGTAGCTGAAGCCGGTTTGGGAGAAGAGCGGAAAAGCCTCGGGGAAGTCGCGGATCAGCGCCGCCGCCAGCAGGCCCATGTCGCGGGCCGTGGTGATCTGACTACGCTGCGGCAGGCCGGTGGCGTTGAAGAAGCGCGTGCCGCGCATGCCCAAGGCCCGGGCCTTGTCGGACATCCGTTCGGCGAAGCTCCGCTCGTCGCCCGCGACGGCTTCCGCCAGGACCACGGCGGCGTCGTTGGCCGAGGTCAGGACCATCGCCGCCAGCGCCTGCTCGACCGTGATCGCGCGCCCCTTGCGCAAACCCAGCTTCACCGGCGGTTGCGCCGCCGCGGCCGCGGAAATCGACAGCGGATCGGAACGCTGCAGCCGACCATTCTCGATCGCCTCCAACACCAGGTAGGCGGTCATGATCTTGGTCAGCGAGGCGGGGTAACGCGCCGCCTGGTGATCTTCCGCCTGCAGGATCCGCCCGCTCTGTGGTTCGAACAGGAGCGTCGCCGGTTTGGCGCCGGCACCGTGCGGCCATAGCAGCAGGCTGACCAGAAGCAGGCTTGTGCCGATCCGCATCGTTTCTGCGGCCTCCCCCTACCGTGCTCTCGCCGTGTCGCCCGACGTCGGTGTTGCTGAGCATAGCGATGTCGGTGGTGGCGCCGCCAGTGACGACGGGCACAGTCGTGATGAGGTGGCTCGAAGCCCGGCCGCCGTTTGCCGGGAGGAACGGCACCCCGAGCGGAACTGATCGAAGAGGTGGAAATGAGGCCGCGGGCGGGCTACCGCCCGCATGCGCAGTCACGGATTTCCGGGAGGCGGCCTGCCGCCACGCGCCGGCTCGAGGCTCAGATGAGACCCTCGCGCTGGGCCCGCTTGCGGGCCAGCTTGCGGGCGCGGCGGATCGCCTCCGCCTTTTCGCGGGCGCGCCGCTCGGAAGGCTTCTCGTAGTAGTTCCTGAGCTTCATCTCGCGAAAGATGCCCTCACGCTGCAGCTTCTTCTTCAGGGCGCGGAGGGCCTGATCGACGTTGTTATCCCGAACCAGTACCTGAACCAGGGGTCTGCTCCTATCTCTTGCCCCCAGGGGCATTGCTTCAAGCGGGCGGGGTTATAGCGCAGCCGGCAGCACTTGTGAAGCGCGGCGTCACATGGTTTCGGCGGCGCCGAAGCCTTGGTCGGCCCGGCTGCATCGACTTCGGCGGGCCAAGGCGGCATTATCGGCGTGGCTCAATCGGAACATGACCATGGCGCTGACCGACATCCGCGATGTGCCGACCTCGTCGAACGAGCGGGTATCGCTGGACATTTTCGAGCGCGCGCTGGATCAGGCGCTGGCGCTCAAGGGCAATCCGGTCGCCACCATCGATGAGGCGCTGGCGGCGGAGCCGGGATTTGTCATCGGCCGCTGCTTTCGGGCGCAGCTGCAGCTGTTGTCGATGGAGCGCGCGCTGCTCGGCCAGGCGGCACGCGAGGTCGAGCTCGCCGAGACCCTGACCGGGGCCGCCAACCGCCGCGAACGCGGCCATATCGCCGCTGCCCGGGCCTGGCTGAACGGCGATCTGGAGCGGGCGGTCGAGCACTGGGAAGAGGTGCTGATCGACTACCCGCGGGACCTGCTGGCCTTCTACGCGGCGCACCTGACCGACTTCTATCTCGGCGATTCCATGCAACTGCGCGACCGGGCGGCCCGCGCGCTCCGGGCCTGGGATGGCGATACGCCGGGCTATGGCTATGCCTTGGGGATGTATGCCTTCGGCCTGGAGGAGATGGGCGACTATGTCCGGGCCGAGGCGATGGCGCGCCAGGCGGTTGAGATCAACCCGCGGGACGTCTACGCCATTCACTCGGTCGCCCATGTCATGGAGATGCAGGGGCGGCAGCGCGACGGCATCCAGTGGATGTCGGAGCGCCAGGCGGACTGGCTGCCGGCCGACGGCTTCCGCATCCACCTGTGGTGGCACCTGGCGCTCTACCACCTCGATCTCGGCGAGATCGACCGGGTGCTGGAGATCTACGACCAGGGTATCCGCAACAAGAAGTCGGAAATCTCGCTCGAGGAGCTGGATGCGGCGGCGATGCTGTGGCGGCTGTCGCTGGCCGGCATCGATGTCAGCGAGCGCTGGGGCGGGCTGGCAGACAAATGGGAGCCGCACGCCGAGGACACCCTTTACGCCTTCAATGACATGCACGCGATGATGACCTTCGCCGGCGACCGCCGCGACATGGCGGCGGCGCGGCTGCTGGGTGCGGCGGCAAGCTATGTCACCGAACGCGGCGGCACCAACGCGACGATGACGCGCGACGTCGGCCTGCCGGTCTGCCGCGCCTTCCTCGCTTTCAGCCGCGGCGACTACGAGACCGCCGTCGACCTGCTGACCCGCATTCACGCCCGCCGCTTCGGCTTCGGCGGCAGCTATGCCCAGCGCGACGTCATCAACCTGACGCTGATCGAGGCGGCGATCCGCTGCAAGCGGTACAACCTGGCCCAAGCGCTGCTGGCCGAGCGGCTGGCCCTGAAGCCGACCAGCGCGCATGCCTGGCGCTCGATGGCCCGGGTCCTCGATGGCATGGGCGACCGCCGGGAGGCGCGCGCGGCCCTGGCTCGGGCTGACGAGATCGCTGACCAGTAGCGGCCTTTACCGCTCGCGCCGCGCCGCTCATATTACCGTCATGGCCATTCTCAAGATCGCCCGCATGGGCCACCCGGTGCTGCGCAAGGTTGCCCAGCCGATCGTCGATCCGACGACGCCCGAGGTGCAGTCGCTGATCGCCGATATGTACCAGACCATGGTCGACGCGGTCGGCGCCGGCCTGGCCGCGCCTCAGGTGCACGTCTCAAAGCGGCTCGTCATTTTCCTGACACCGCGGGACGAGGCGGTCGAGGACGACGCTGTGCCGGCGCCGCTGACGGTGCTGATCAACCCGGTGATCGAACCGCTGGGCGAGGAGATCGAGGAGGACTGGGAGGGCTGTCTTTCGGTGCCGGGACTGCGCGGCCTGGTGCCCCGCTTCACCAAGGTGCGCTACCGCGGTTTGGCGCCGGACGGCAGGGTGATCGACCGCATCGCCGAGGGCTTCCACGCCCGGGTCGTGCGGCACGAGTGCGATCATCTGGATGGTGTCCTCTATCCGCAGCGGATGACCGACTTGACGAAGCTCGTCTTCGAGTCCGAATTGCGCCACCTCCCGGACGTTGGAGATCGGCTGCGCCAGCTTGAACGCGAGGCGGCAGAATGACGCTCGCGAGCGACCTTGAAGCCAGGCGCAGGGTGCTGGCGCGGGCCTTGCCGAGCGTGCCATTCGACGGTTGGACGCCGCGCCTGCTGGCAACCGCGGTTTCCGCGGCCGGATTTGACGAGCTGGATCAGCGGCGCCTGTTCCCGGCTGGCGTTGCCGACCTTGTCGATTTCTACCTCGACGAAGCCGACCAAGAGATGCTGCGGGGCTTGGCCGCCTACGATCTCGAGGCCATGCGCGTGCGCGAGCGCATCGCCGCCGCCGTGCGCCTGCGCCTGCAGCAGGCCGCCCCGCGACGCGAGGTGGTGAGGCGGACCGTGGCCTACCAGAGCTTGCCCGGGCGGGGCCCCAGAGCCGCGCGCGGCCTGTATCGTACTGTCGACCGGATCTGGCGCGCCGCCGGCGATCGCGCCACTGACTTCAACTTCTATACCAAGCGCGGGCTGCTGGCCGGGGTTTACGCCAGCACGCTGTTGGTCTGGCTCAACGATACCTCCGCGCAGTTCGAGGAGACCCAGGGCTTCCTCGACCGCCGCATCGACGACGTGATGCGGATCGAGCGTTGGCGCGGCCGCCTCGAGGGGCTGGGCCGGCGTCTGCCCTCGCCGTGGTCGGTGCTGGGCCGGTTTCGCCACGGTGTCGGTCGCCGCGCCGCCTGAGCGTTCATTCGTCGCGCCGCGGCCTGAGGCGGGTGACATGGCCCATTTTTCGGCCTGGCCGCGCTTCCGCCTTGCCATAGAGGTGAAGATGGGCGCCCGGTTCGGCCAGCAGCGCCGGCCAGGCGGCAATGTCCTCGCCCAGCAAATTCGTCATCTCGGCATCGAATAGACGCTCCGGCGAGCCCAGCGGCAGGCCGGTGATGGCGCGGATATGTTGGGCGAACTGGCTGGTTCGGCAACCTTCGATCGTCCAATGCCCGGAATTGTGCACCCTGGGTGCGAATTCGTTGACCAGCGGCGGGCCGTCTTCGAGGACGAACATCTCGACGCCGATGACGCCGACATAGTCGAGGGCGTGCAAGAGACGTCGGGCGATCTGTTGCGCCTGGGCGGCGCTCTCGGGCGCGATCGGCGCCGGCGCGATGGTGACGTCGAGGATGTGGTTCTTGTGCCGGTTCTCGACGACGTCGAAGCAGGCGATCTCGCCGTCGAGGCCGCGGGCGGCGACCACGGATATTTCGCGCTGGAAGGCGATGAAGCCTTCGAGAACGGCCGGGGCCTTGCCGAGCGACGCCCACGCCGCCGCGGCCGCGTCCGGCTGTGCGATCAGCGCCTGGCCCTTGCCGTCATAGCCGAAGCGGCGCGTCTTCAACACCGCCGGGGTGCCGATCTCGGCAAGCGCGGCCTGCAGGCTCGAGTCGTCGTCGACGGCGGCGAAGGGAGCGGTGGCAACGCCGGCGCCGCGGACGAAGCGCTTCTCCTCCAGGCGGTCCTGGGCGACGCGCAGGGCCTCGCGCCCCGGCCGCAGCGGGCGCTGCGCGGCCAGCCGGTCCGCAGTGTCCAAGGGGATATTCTCGAACTCGTAGGTGACGACGTCGATGCTGCGGGCGAAGGCCTCCAGGGCATCGGCATCGCCATAGTCGGCGACCGTGGCTGCGGCCGAGACCTGGGCCGCGGGCGAAGCGGCTTCCGGCGAATAGATATGGCAGCGATAGCCGAGCGGGGCCGCGGCCAAAGCCAGCATGCGACCGAGCTGACCGCTGCCGAGAATGCCGATGACGCCACCGGGAGCGATGCGCTGCTGCAACGCCCGGCGCTCCGCTCAGTCCTCGGCGGGTGTCTGCGGCACCGCCTCGGTCTGCTGTTCGCGCCAGGCGACAAGGGCGCGGCGCACCTCCGCGTCCTCCAGCGCCACCACGGCGGCAGCCAGCAGGCCCGCATTGGTGGCGCCGGCCGGCCCGATGGCCAGGGTGCCGACCGGCACGCCGGCCGGCATCTGCACGATCGAGAGCAGGCTATCGAGGCCGGAGAGGGCGCGGCTTTCCACCGGCACGCCGAATACCGGAAGCGTGGTCAGCGAAGCGGTCATTCCCGGCAGGTGCGCCGCCCCCCCGGCGCCAGCGATGATCGCCTTGAGGCCCCGCCCGGCCGCCTGACTGGCGTAATCGTACAGTCGTCGCGGCGTGCGGTGGGCCGAGATCACCTTGCACTCGTGCGCCACGCCGAGCTGTTCCAGCACCTCCGCCGCGTGCCGCATCGTCTCCCAGTCGGAGCGGCTGCCCATGATGATGCCGACAAGCGGTACCGCTTTAGCCATCCGCAACCTCCCGGCGGGAAAGCGCCGATTATAGAAAACGCTCCGGCCTTGGGCAAAGAGGCAGGAAGAATTTCAATTCAATGACTTGTCAAGTTCGGGTAAACTGAAGGACAATTCTCTTGCGTGGGCAGGTCCGGGTGCTCACCTAATTGGCTGAAGGAGCCGTGCAAGGGTGCATGCAGGGCGTCTGACAGAATGAGCGCCGGCGAGCGAGCTGCCGTGGCGCAACTTGAGGCTGAGGGCGATCCGCCGTCGGCCGAAAAGGGCGAATCCATCCAGCGGCTAGCGGAAGAAAACGTCCAACTGCGTCGGGAGATCGACGAGCTTCGCGAGCGTCTCGGCCATATGGAGCGGCTGGCGGATCAGGATCCGCTGGCGCCGATCCCTAATCGTCGGGCCTTCGTGCGCGAGCTGAACCGCGTCATCGCCTTCACGCAGCGCTATAAGGCGCGCTCAAGCCTGGTGTTTTTCGACATCAACGGCTTCAAGCGCATCAATGACAGCTACGGCCATGCCGCCGGCGACAAGGCGTTGCTGCATGTCGCCCAAGTGCTGCTGAAAGGCGTGCGCGAATCCGACATCGTCGGCCGTCTTGGTGGTGACGAATTTGGCGTCATCCTGGTGCTGACCGATGCCAGATTGGCCGACGAAAAGGCACGCCAGCTGGCGCAGTCGATTGAAAAACACCCGTTCTTGTTCTCCGGCATGCAGCACCGGCTGTCCGTCGCTTACGGCGTTACCACTTTTTCGGGTGGCGAATCGGTCAGCGACGTTCTGGCCGCGGCCGACCGGGCCATGTACCTGCATAAGGCGGAATTGAAAGACCTGGGCCAGGGCGCGGCCGAGACAGCGTCGGCAGGTACCGACTAGCCTCATCTCCCGCTAGCGCACCTCAGGCGATGATGTCCGGGTAGAGCAGATCCTCGAGCTTGGTGATCATGTCCTTGAGGTGCAACTTGCGTTTCTTCAGCCGCTGCACCTGAAGCTGATCGTAAGACGCTGACTTAATCAGCGCGGCAATTGCACTGTCGAGATCGCGGTGTTCTTGTGTCAGGATGACGAGCTTGGCGCGCAGCTCTTCGACATTCTCCATGGCGTGCTCTGACACGGCGATACCGTAGCGCAGGATAGCATAGATTCAACCCCCGGAGTCGCGGCTGGCCGGCCCTCGTGCCGAGAGTGATGACAAGGCCCGGCAGGGAGTGTTTTAATGATCCGTCCCAAGCTGAAGGAGGGCAAACATGCCGCAGCACGGGCAGATCGAATCGCTTCGCGACGAGCACAGACAACTCGAAGAAAAGATTGACGAAGAGCTGCAGCGACCGATCCCCGATACGATACGCGTACAGGAGCTGAAGCGCCTGAAGTTGCGCATCAAGGACGAGATCGCCAAGCTTTCCGGCCCTGACGGCGACTGATCGTCAAGCCGAGAAGGCGGCCGCCCGGCGCGCCGTTGCGCCGCCGCCGGGGGTGTTGCTTGGTTAGATCGCGCGGGCCTGCTCGCGCAGGACGAACTTCTGGATTTTCCCCGTCGAGGTTTTCGGCAGCTCGCCGAAGACCACCGTGCGCGGACATTTGAAGTGGGCTAGATTTTCGCGGCAGAAGCGGATGATCTCTTCGGCCGCGACCCTCGCCCCCGGCTTCAGTTCGACGAAGGCGCAGGGCGTCTCGCCCCATTTCTGGTCCGGTTTGGCCACCACCGCGACCGCGGCCACGGCCTTGTGGCGGTAGATCACGTCCTCGACCTCGATCGAGGAGATGTTCTCGCCGCCGGAGATGATGATGTCTTTGGAGCGGTCCTTGAGCTCGATATAGCCGTCCTCATGCCAGACGCCGAGATCGCCGGTGTGGAACCAGCCGCCGGCGAGTGCTTCCTCGCTCGCCTTCGGGTTCTTCAGATAGCCCTTCATGACGATATTGCCGCGCATGAAGACTTCGCCCATGGTCTCGCCGTCCCTGGGCACCGGCGCCAGGGTCTCGGGATCGGCGATCATCAGGCCCTCTTGGACATGGTAGGCAACGCCCTGGCGTGCCTTCAGGCGGGCCTGCTGCTCGACCTCCAGGCCGTCCCATTCCAGATGCCAGTCGCAGACCACGGCAGGCCCGTAAGTCTCGGTCAGGCCGTAGACGTGCGTCACCCGGAAGCCCTGGCGCGACATCTCGGCCAGCACGCTTGCCGGCGGCGGGGCGGCGGCGGTCATCATCTCGACCTGCTGCTTGAACGGCCGGCGATCAGACTCGCTGGCGTTGATGATCATCTGCATGACGATCGGCGCGCCGCACAGGTTGGTGACCTGATGCTCGGCGATGGCGGCATAGATATGCGCGGAATCGACCCGGCGCAGGCAGATGTTGGTGCCGGCCAGCGCGGTGATGGTCCAGGGGAAGCACCAGCCGTTGCAGTGGAACATCGGCAGGGTCCAGAGATAGATCGGGTGCTTGGCCATGTTGCCCGCCAGCACGTTGCCGATCGCGTTCAGGTAGGCGCCGCGGTGATGGTAGACGACACCTTTGGGGTTGCCGGTGGTGCCTGAAGTGTAGTTGAGCGAGATCGCCTCCCACTCGTCGCCGGGCAGGCGCCAGTTCATCTCCGCATCGCCACTCTCGAGAAAGCGCTCGTACTCGATCTCGCCCAGAAGCTCGCCCTCCGGGGCCTGCGGATCGTCGATGCCGATCAGCAGCGGCCTGCTCTCGAGCTCAGCCAATGCGGCCCGCGCCGTGGCACTGAACTCCCGATCGCAGAACAGGACCTTGGCCTCGGCATGGCGCAGGATGAAACCGATGTTGGCGGCATCCAGCCGGTAGTTGATGGTGTTCAGCACGGCGCCGGTCATCGGCACGCCGAAATGCGCCTCGAACATCGGCGGCGTGTTCGGGGCCAGGATCGATACCGTATCGCCGACGCCGACCCCGCGTTTCACCAGCGCCGAGGCCAGCTGGCGGGCGCGCCGGTAGGTCTGGCTCCAGGTAAAGCGTTGTTCGCCGTGGATGATCGAGGTGCGCTCGGGAAACACCGCCGCCGTGCGCGGCAGGAAGCTCAACGGCGTCAGTGCCTGATAGTTGGCGGCATTTCGGTCGAGGCCGATCTCGTAAGGGTTGCTCATGGCCGTCCGCTCGCTCCCAGGGCGCAAAACCGCGGGGCCGGAAGGTAGCCCGATCACCGGCCGTGAACAAGCACCGCCGCTGCGGGCCGCTGTCCCGCTTCGGCGTTGAATTCCGCGCCCGGGGGCGAGAGACTAGGCGCCATTGCCGTGGCCGTTCGGTGAGGAGACGAAGCATGAGCAGTGGCTATGACGAGGTCTATCGGGCCTGGCAGCGCGATCCCGAGGCCTTCTGGGCCGAGGCCGCGGCGGACGTGCACTGGTTCAAGCGTTGGGACAAGGTGCTCGACGCCAGCCAGGCTCCGATCTACCGCTGGTTCGCCGGGGCCGAGACCAATACCTGCTACAATGCCGTCGATCGCCACGTCGAGGCCGGCCGCGGGGCGCAGAAAGCCCTGATCTACGATTCCCCGGTCACCAAGACCACGGCCGCGCTGACCTACCGCGAGTTGCAGGCCGAAACCGCGCGGCTCGCCGGCGTGCTGCGCGGCCTCGGCGTGGCCAAGGGCGACCGGGTCATCATCTACATGCCGATGGTGCCGGAGACCGCGGTGGCGATGCTGGCCTGCGCGCGCATCGGCGCCGTGCATTCCGTCGTCTTCGGCGGCTTCGCCGCCAACGAGCTGGCGAAGCGGATCGACGATGCCAAGCCGCGGGTCGTGCTTTCGGCCTCCTGCGGCATCGAGCCGGGACGGGTCGTCGCCTACAAGCCGCTGCTCGACGGCGCCATCGAGATGGCGCGGCACAAGCCGGACGCGGTGGTGGTGCTGCAGCGCGAGATGGAGCCGGCTGAGCTGAAGCCGGGACGCGACCACGACTGGCAGGACCTGCTCGCCGCCGCGTCGCCGGCCGAGGTGGTGCCGGTCCAGGCCACCGATCCGCTGTACGTCCTCTATACCTCCGGCACCACCGGCCAGCCCAAGGGTGTGGTGCGCGACAACGGCGGCCATCTCGTCGCCCTGAAATGGTCGATGGGCAACATCTACGGCGTCGAACCGGGCGAGACCTATTGGGCTGCTTCCGACGTCGGCTGGGTGGTCGGGCACTCCTACATCGTCTATGCGCCGCTGTTCCACGGCTGTACCTCGGTCCTGTACGAGGGCAAGCCGGTCGGCACACCGGATCCCGGCGCCTTCTGGCGCGTCATTTCCGAGCATGGCGCGGTGGCGCTGTTCACCGCGCCCACCGCCTTCCGTGCCATCAAGAAGGAGGACCCGCAGGGCGAGTACCTGAAGCAGTACGACCTCGGCCGCTTCCGCACCCTGTTCCTGGCCGGCGAGCGGGCCGACCCGGACACCGTGCGGTGGGCCGAGCGGCACCTCTCAAAGCCGGTGATCGACCACTGGTGGCAGACCGAGACCGGCTGGCCGATCGTCGCCAACTGCGTCGGCCTGGGCCAGCTGCCGGTCAAGCACGGCTCGCCGACCAAGGCGGTGCCCGGTTACGATGTGCGCGTCGTCGACGAGGCGGCGCGCGAGCTGCCGGCGGGCAGCACCGGCGCCCTGGTCGTCAAGCTGCCGCTGCCGCCCGGCTGCCTGCCGACCTTGTGGCAGCAGGACCAGCGCTACAAGGAGTCGTACCTCGAGGAGTTTCCCGGCTACTACAAGACCGCCGATGCCGGTTATATCGACGCCGACGGCTACATCTACGTCATGAGCCGGACCGACGACATCATCAACGTCGCCGGCCACCGGCTGTCGACCGGCGGCATGGAGGAGGTCCTGTCGGCGCATCCGGACGTCGCCGAGTGCGCCGTCATCGGCGTCGCCGACCAGCTCAAGGGCCAGGTGCCGCTCGGCCTGGTGGTGCTGAAGGCGGGGACCTCGAAAGCGGAAGGCGAGATCTGCCGCGAGCTGGTGCAGATGGTGCGCCAGCAGATCGGCCCGGTCGCCGCCTTCAAGACCTGCGCCGTGGTCGGCCGCCTGCCGAAGACGCGCTCGGGCAAGATCCTGCGTGGCACCATGCGCCAGATCGCCGACGGCGAGGACTATGTCCTGCCGGCGACGATCGATGATCCCGCCATTCTCGACGAGGTCGGCGGCGCACTGAAGACGGTCGGCTACCCCGGCGCGCGTTAGCGGCTCTCGTCGGCGAGGGCGTCGGCGGGGTCGAGGCGAGATTGGCTTTCGTCCCGCTCTTCGGCCTCGTCGCCGGCCGGCGGCTCGGCGGGCGCGCCTTCCGCGTTATCCTCGGCGGGCTGCGGCACCGGCCGCGTGGAGGGCATGTTCGCGGCTTCGGCGGCGGCGAGCTGGGCCGCCTTGGCCTTGGCCTGGGCCTTCTCCTCGCGCTCGCGCCGGCGCGCCTCGCGCGCCTGCGCCGTGCGCACGGCCTCGTCGAGGTCGGTCTGCGAGCAGAGGCCCAGCGTTACCGGATCCTGCGGCTTGATGTTGACCATGTTCCAGTGCGAGCGGTCGCGCACCGACTGGATCGTCGGCTTGGTGGTGCCGACCAGCTTGGCGATCTGCGCGTCGGTCAGCTCGCTCTGATAGCGGATCAGCCAGGCGATGGCGTTGGGCCGGTCCTGCCGCTTCGAGAGCGGCGTATAGCGCTGCCCCTTGAGGCGGCGCTCGGGCAGCTGGATGCCGCTCTGCAGCATCTGCAGACGCGTTGTGGGATCGGCGCTGCAACGCTCGATCTCCGCGCGCGTCAGCTGGCCGCTGGCGATCGGATCCAGACCCTTGATCCCCTGGGCCACGTCGCCGTCCGCGACGCCCTTGATCTCGAGCACGTGCAGGTGGCAAAAATCGGCGATCTGCTCGAAGGTCAGGCTGGTGTTCTCGACCAGCCATACGGCCGTGGCCTTGGGCATCAGCGGCTGTGCCATCATCTTTCTCCCTCTCTCGTCGCCGGGCCGGAGCGCCGCGGTCCGGCGGTTGTGTGCGAACCTATATAACCCATTCCCGGGCAAGGCCAAGTCCGGCCGGCGCTAGACCTCGAGCATGATCTTGCCGATGTGCTGGCTCGATTCCATCCGCGCGTGTGCGGCCGCGGCCTGCGCCAGGGGGAAGCTCTGGTCCATGATCGGCCGGATCTGGCCCGACTCCAGAAGCGGCCAGACCTTGTCCTTGAGGGCGCGGGCGATCGCCCCCTTCTCCGCCACGCTGCGCGGCCTCAAGGTCGATCCGGTCAGGGTCAGCCGCTTCAGCATCATCGGCATGAAATTCATCTCCGCCACCTTGGCGCTGTCGAGGAAGGCGATCTGCACCAGGCGGCCGTCGAGCGCGAGGGCGCGAACGTTGCGCGGGATATAGTCGCCGCCGACCATATCGAGGATGACGTCGACGCCGTTGCCGTCGGTCGCCTCCTCGATGACGGCGACGAAATCCTCTTCGCGGTAGTTGATCGCCCGCTCGGCCCCCAGCTCTTCGCAGATCCGGCATTTCTCGGCGTTGCCGGCGGTGGCGAAGACGCGGGCGCCGAAGGCCTTGGCGAGCTGGATCGCGGTGGTGCCGATGCCGCTGGAACCGCCGTGAACGAGGAAGCTTTCACCGGGCTCCAGGCGGCCGCGCTCGAAGACGTTGGTCCAGACGGTGAAGAAGGTCTCGGGCAGCGCCGCCGCCTGTTTCAGGTTCAAGCCCTTCGGCACCGGCAGGCACTGCGGTGCCGGGGCGGCGCAGTATTCGGCATAGCCGCCGCCGGCGACCAGCGCCGTCGCCTGGTCGCCGACCCGCCACGGCTCGGCGCCGGCGGCGACGGCGACGATCTGACCCGCGATCTCGAGTCCGGGGATGTCGGTGACCCCCGGGGGCGGGGCGTAGTTGCCCTCGCGCTGGGCCACGTCGGGCCGGTTGACGCCGGCCGCCGCCACCTTGATCAGCACCTCGCCTTCGGCCGGCCGCGGTACCGGTCGGGTCGTCGCGGTCAGCACCTCGGGCGGTCCCGGCGTGGCGATCTCGACCGCGGTCATGCTCTCGGGCAGCGCGCTCATCCGGACGCACCTTTCGATCCAGGCTGGCGGAAGCGGCCCCTGGTCTATTATGTTCCGGGCCGACTGGCAACCGGGACGCGACAGCCTGAAGGAGGACGCGATGTCGATGGACGACGACCTGGAGCCGCGCAAGCGCAGCTTTGAGCCGCGCAAGCTTGAGCCGTTGTCGATCAAGGAGTTGGAGGCGTACATCGGCGAGCTCGAGGGCGAGATCGCCCGCGCCCGGGCGGCGATCCAGGCCAAGAACGCGCAGCGCGGCGCGGCGGACTCGATCTTCCGCCGCTGAGCGCATTCGACGCCGATCGTAAGTGTCTAATGTTGTAGAGGCTTTTCGCTTGACCGCCGCTCGCCGCCGTCGCTAGAGTCCGCCCCTTGTAAGACCGCTGGTCTAACAGGACGAGGCGACAAGAATAAGAAAGGGGGCCGCCGGTGACGGTCGGCCCCCGACTAACAGCCCCGGCGCCTGGAAGAATCCCCTTCTGCCCTCTACCATGCCGGCGACAGACCAGGCGGGAGCGAGCCATGGCGACTCCACGTTACTTGCGGCCCGACACCTTGAGCCTGCACGCCGGGCAGAAGCCGGATCCGCTGTACGGCGCCAGGGCGGTGCCGATCTACCAGACCACGTCGTACGTCTTCCGCGACACCGACCACGCCGCGGCGCTGTTCAATCTGGAGCGCGCCGGCCACATCTACAGCCGGATTTCCAATCCCACCGTGGCCGTACTGGAAGAGCGTATCGCCGCGCTGGAAGGCGGCGTCGGCGCCGTCTGCACGGCGAGCGGACAGGCGGCGCTGCATCTTGCCATCGCCACTTTGACCGGGCAGGGCGGCCACATCGTCTCCTCGGCCTCGATTTACGGCGGCAGTCACAACCTGTTCACCCATACGCTGCCGCGCTTCGGCATCGAGACCAGCTTCGTCGATCCGCGCGAGCCCGCCGCCTTCGCCGCCGCGATCCGGCCCGAGACGCGGCTGGTCTTCGCCGAGACCCTGGGCAATCCCGGTCTGGAAGTGCCGAACCTGCCCGAGATCGCCGCCCGCGCTCACGACCGCGGGGTGCCGGTGCTGATCGACAACACCTTCGCCACGCCCTGCCTGTTTCGCCCGATCGAGCACGGCGCCGACCTGGTGCTGCATTCGGCGACCAAGTTCCTCGGCGGCCACGGCGTCGCGATCGGCGGCGTCATCGTCGACGGCGGAACCTTCGACTGGGAGGCCTCGGGCAAGTTTCCCACCTTGACCGAGCCCTACCAGGGCTACCACGGCCTCGATTTCGCCGAGGAGTTCGGGCCGCAGGCCTTCATCATGCGGGCCCGCGCCGAGGGTCTTCGCGATTTCGGCGCCGCGATGAGCCCGGCCAACGCCTTCTACATCCTGCAGGGGGTGGAAACGCTGCCGCTGCGCATGCGACGCCACGTCGCCAATGCGCGCGCCGTGGTGGCGTATCTGAAAGCGCACGAGGCGGTGTCGTGGGTGATCTGGCCGGAGCTGCCTGAGCATCCCGACCACAACCTGGCGGCGACGCTGCTGCCGGACGGCCCGGGCGCCATCTTCTCATTCGGCATCAAGGGCGGGCGCGAGGCCGGCCGGCGTTTCATCGAGGCCTTGAGCCTGTTCTCGCACCTGGCCAACGTCGGCGACGCCAAGAGCCTGGTGATCCACCCGGCCAGCACCACGCACCAGCAGATGGACGCGGCCGCACTGGAGGCCGCCGGGATCGGCGAGGACCTGATCCGCCTCTCGATCGGCCTCGAGGATCCGGAAGACCTGACCGAGGACCTGGGGCGCGCGCTCAGGGCCTCGCGGAAGGACTGAGGCGATGCGGCTCGAGGTCGATGGGCACGCGGTGTTCGCCGCCACCGGCGGCAGGCCGTTCGACGCGGCGAAACCGGCCATCGTGTTCATCCACGGGGCGGCACTCGACCACACCGTGTGGAAGCTGCAGACCCGCTACTTTGCCTGGCGCGGCAACAGCGTGCTGGCCGTCGATCTGCCGGGACACGGCCGCTCCGAAGGGCCGCCGATCGACAGCCTGCCGGCGATGGCCGACTGGGTGGTGCGGCTGCTCGACGCCGCCGGGCTTGAACAGGCGGCGCTGGTCGGCCATTCGATGGGCGCGCTGATCGCGCTCGACGCGGCCGGGCGGCACGGCGCGCGCGTCCGCGCCCTGGCGCTCTTGGGGCCGGGCTATCCGATGCGGGTCAACGATGTGCTGCTGAACGCGGCCAAGGCGGAATTGGACGAGGCCTACGACATGATGAATGTCTGGGGCTATGGCCGGCCGGCCCAGTTCGGGCGCCACCGCATGCCCGGCCTCTGGATGATGCGTGGCGGCCTCAGGCTCTGGCAGTGCGGGGCGCCCGGCGTGCTCTACACCGACCTCCGGGCCTGCCACGTCTACAACGGCGGCGAGGCGGCGGCCGAGGCGGTGCGTTGCCCGACGCTTGCCCTACTCGGCGATGCCGATCTGATGGCGCCGCTGAAGCTGGCCAAGGCCATCGTCTCGAGGATCAAGGGGGCCGACGTCGTCGTCCTGCCGGGTGCCGGCCACATCATGCTGGAAGAGCAGCCGGACGAGACCCTGGACGCGCTGCGCCGCCTGCTCTGAGGCGGTCAGCGCGCGCGTCGCAGGAGAAATACCAGCGGCGCGGCGGCGGCGGCGATGACGAACAGGAAGACGAAGTCGTTCAGGAAGGCGATCAGCAGCGCCTCCGCGCCGACAAGGTTCCTCAGCGCCATCAGCCCGCCGGCCGAATGCGGATCGATCCCGGTCGAAAGCTCATAGGCGCGCAGGTTCGGGTTGAAGTCCTGCACATGCTCGCGCAGCTGCATGTAGTTGACCTGTGCCGAGCGCACCATGATCGAAACGATCACCGAGGTGCCCATGCTGGCGCCGATCGCCCGGATCAGCGAGAACAGCGCCGCCCCTTCGACCCGCAGCTGCGGGGTCAGCGTGGAGAAGGTCACCACCGTCAGGGTCACCCACATCAGGCCCATGCCGAAGCCGTTGATCACGGTCAGCCAGACCACCTCGGTCAGGCCGACCTGGGCGGTCCAGTCGGTCATCAACAGGTTGCTGACGCCGACACAAGCAAGGCCGGTGAGAATCAGGTATTTCGCCGGCAGCCGATCGGTCAGATAGCCCGCGACCAGCATTGCCGCCATGGTGCCGAGCCCGCGTGAGGAGACCACCCAGCCGGCCGCGATCACGGGATAGTTCTGCACGTTCTGCAGGAACAGCGGCAGGATGAACAGGCTGGAGAACACGGCGACGCCGAAAACGAAGATCAGGCTGAGCCCGACCACGTAGTTGCGGTCGCGGAACAGGCTCAGATTGATGTACGGCTTGTCCGCGGTCAGGCTGTGCACGATCAGGACGTAGAAGGCGATTGCCGCGGCGGCCGCCTCGATCACGACTTCCGACGACTCGAACCAGTTCTCGCCCTCGCCGCGGTCGAGCATCAGCTGCAAGGCGCCGACCGCCACGATCAGCGCCGTGACGCCGACCCAGTCGAGCGGGCGCCGCTCGCCGGCCACTCGCGGCAGCACCGCGAAGATGGCAACGAAGGCGACGACGCCGAAGGGAATGTTGGCCAGGAACAGGTAGCGCCAGCCGTACCATTCGGTCAGGAAGGCGCCCAGGGTGGGACCGACCACCGGCCCCAGGATCATGCCCATCGACCAGATGCTCATGGCGAAGCCGTGTTTGTGGCGGGGATAGGTGTCGAGCATGATGCTCTGGGAGATCGGCAGCAGCGGCGCCGAGACGAAGCCCTGCAGCACGCGGTGGAAGACCAGGCTCTCGAGCGAGCCGGCGCTGGAGGCCAGCGCCGAGGTGACGGTGAAGCCGAGGATCGCGCCCAGAAAGACGAAGCGCCGGCCGAGCCGCGCGCTGAGCCAGCCGGTCAACACCGTGCCGATCGCGCTGGCGACCACGAAGGCGGTGATGATCCAGCTGATCTGGTCCGGCGTCGCCGAAAGGTTGCCCTGGATGTTCGGCAGGGCGACGTAGGCCGTGCTCATGTTGATGGCATGCAGCAGCGAGGCCATCAGCACCGGCACCGTGATGGCGATGCGCTGGGCGCGGCTGTAAGGCCCGCTCGCGGGTACAAAGCTCATGCGCTCACGGGCCCTGTTCCCTGGCCGGCCGTTGCGTGGACGCTGCTACTATAGTGCCGGCAGCCCGGCGGAAAACAGTCGGCACGAGCGCAACGAATTGCGGAATTGCTTCTAAGACCTTCGCCGGATTTACGAATCCGCCGACGGGGACGGTGACGCGACCCTTCCCTGGCGGCGTCGACTGCGCGTAACATGACGGCAAAAGACGACAAGATCAGCGGGAGGGACGGTGATGAGCGAGACCAACAACTTGGAGGCCCGTGCCCGCGCGGCAGCGCGGACCCTGGCCGACCGCAAGAAGCGCGAAGGCGAGCTGCAGAGCGCCTTCGATCGCCTGCGGGCCGAGGCGCGACAGCTGCGAAGCGAGAATGAGCGGCTGGCCGACCAGGCCGGCAAGGCGATCAAGGACAAGGCCGGCCTGTTGGAGGAGAACCAGCAGCTGCGCGAGGACAACAAGCGGCTGAGCGAGAGCAGCGGCAAGCACAAGGGCGAGCTGGAGCGGCTCAGCAAGGAGGTCGAGCGGCTGGTCGGCGAGAACGAGCGCGTGACCTCGCTGATGGAGGCGCTGGTCGTGCAGATCGAGCTCAACCTGCAGGGCGAGGCGGCGATCCACGACGCCGCCGCGCATGTCGCCGAGGCCGGCCCCGGTGGCCAGGCCGCCCCGGCGCGGCCCGCGCCGCGGCCTGAATCAGTGGTCTCGGAAATGCGGGAGAAATATCACCGCGATCCGATCGAGGAGGTCGAGGACGAGCGCGCCCGCTCGCTTCTGAGCAGCATCAAGAGCCGGCTCTAGACGTCCACGTCGTAGCCGGCGAGCAGGGCGTCGACCATGGCGCCCGCGCGCTCCCAGTCGTAGGTGCGGAAAGAGTGCCCCTTGGTGACGAACTGGGCGCCAGCATAGAACATCTCGTACTGCGTGTGCCGGGAAGCGAACTCCGAGCCGACCGCGTCCCAGGCCAGCTTGTAGAACTTGACCTTGTCCTTGCCGCGGTAGACCGGTGAGGACTGGGTCTTGTCGATGAGGCGGCTGAGCTCGGGGTTGGCGAAGTCGGCGACCGACGAGGGCAGCATGATCATGGCCCCGCCGGCGAGCTCGCGCAACGTCGTCACCAGCTGCGGGTAGAGCTCCTGCGTCAGGGTCTGCGCCGCGTAAAGGGTGTGCCGGTCGGGGACGAAATGGTCCCCCCACATCGTGCCCTTCGCCTCCATGGTGACGACCATGGCCTCGACCAGGGCGGCATTCGCGGCCAGCCGGCCGAGCTGCTCGCGCACCTGCGGGAAGGCGAGCGTGCCGTTGACCTCGGCGATGCGGCGGCCGAGCCCGGCGAGGAAGCGCGCCTTCACCATCAGGCGCACTTGCGCCTGGTAGTTCTGGTAGACGTGCGCCGGAGTGGCGTGGAACTGCTTCTGGCACATCGCCACGTCGCCGGCGATGAAGACCCGTTCCCACGGCACCTTGACGTCGTCGAAATACAGCAGCGCGTCGTTCTCGTCGAAGCGGCTGGAGAGCGGGTAGTCGAAGACGCTGCCGGCGTGCTGCTCGTAGGACTTGCGCGAGAGGATCTTCAGCCCCGGGATGTTCATCGGCACCGCCAGCGAGACGGCGAAGCGCTCATCGCCGGGGGCGAGCGGCTGGATGCAGGTGACGAAGACCTCGTTGGCCATGATGCCCGAGGTCGCCAGCATCTTGGCGCCGCGCAGCGTGAGGCCCGTGCTGTCCCGGTCGACGATCGCCGCCGTCAGGTCCTCGGCCGCCTGCTCGTGCGCGGCCTTCGAGCGGTCGGCCTGCGGGTTGATGATGACGTAGGTCAGGAACAGGTCGCGGTCGCGGGCGAAGCGATAGTAGTCGGCCAGCGCCCCGGCCCGCGCGGCGTCGTAGTCCCGGAACAGCGGCAGCCCCATGAACATGCCGGAGATGCAGGAGGCGACATGGTCGGGCGAACGGCCGAGGAAGCCCATGTGCGTCTCGGCCCAGGCTTCCAGCGCGCGGCGGCGCGTCAGCAGTTCCCCGTGGCTCGCCGGCAGCTGCCAGATGCGGTTGGCGGGCCCGTCGCCGTCGTCCGGGCGGTAGGTCATCAGCTCGGCGTTCTCGGGCCGCGACTGGAAATCATACAGACCGGCGGCGGTGCGCACGGCATTGCGGAAGGCCGGATGCCGGGTGACGTCGGCGACGAGCTCGCCGTCAAGGTAGACCTGCCGCCCGTCGCGCAGGGATTCGAGGTGCTGCTCGCCGCTCCGGATCATCTCGCCGCTCCGCTGCCTGCTCCCGGAACAGCGATCCTAGCCGCTCAATCGCCGCCGATCACCTGTCGTGGCCCGTCGCAAACCTGGAAAACTCGTAGCTTCCAGTAGTCGCATAGTAGGATATGCTGATGAAAGTGCGCGACGTTATGCGACTGCTGCAGGACGACGGCTGGTACGAGGTAGCAGTGCGCGGGAGCCACCGTCAGCTCAAGCGTCCGAGCAAGCCAGGGCGCGTCACCGTGCCCGGCAAGCCCGGAGATGAATTGGCGCCCGGTACGCTTAACAGTATTCTGAAGCAGGCGGGCTTGAAGGCATGAGGTGAGCCACCATGCGTTATGCGATCGTCATCGAGAATGCGGGCAGGAACTACTCCGCCTATGTCCCCGACCTGCCGGGCTGCGTCGCAACCGGCAAGACGATCGAAGAGACCGGGCAGGCCATCCGCGAGGCGATCGAGTTTCACCTCGACGGCCTGCGGGACGAAGGAGTGCCCATTCCCCCACCGTCCAGCCGCGTTGACTACGTCGAGGTGGCTGCCTGACTGGGAGACGGCGGCAGCCAAATAGGTGTTGCACCCGACAATGTAAAGCCCGCCCCGGCGGGGCCGGGGCGGGCTCTCTGACCAGCCTTGGGTTCGATCAGGCCGTCAGGCTTTCTCGATGGCGATCCTGCGCGCCTGCGCCTTCGCCTCCGCGCGCTTCGGCACGGCGATGCTCAGAACGCCGTCCTCGAACCTGGCGCCGATCTTCTCGACATCCGCCGACTCGGGCAGGCGGAAGCTGCGCTGAAAGCTGCCATAGCTGCGCTCGCGGACGTGATACAGGGCGTCCTTGCGCTCGCTCTCGGCCTTGTGCTCGCCCTTGATCGAGAGCACGCCGTCGCTGAAGTTGACTTCGATCTCGTCCTCCTTCAGGCCGGGCATTTCGGCGCTGATCTGGTAGGCGTCCTCGCTCTCGCTCAAGTCGACGCGCGGGCTGACGATGGAACTGCGAACGCCGCTCAGTGGCGTCGCCGCCTCGCCCCAGAAATCGTCAAACAGGCGGTTGATCTCCTCCTGCAGGCCGCCGAAGACGCGCGGCATGGTCGCCGGCATTGGGCGGCGGCGCTGCCAGGGGACTAAACGGTTCTCGAACATGGCTTCCACTCCTTTCTAGCTCTGGCGATGACGGCCTCGGAGTCACGCCGGCCGCCTCGGCACGGCGCGGCTCGAAGACCTTCTCGCCGCTTACGCGGGGACGGCCTCAGGCAGCCTTGCCGATCTCGATCCGGCGCGGCTTCTTGTGCTCCGGCACCTCGCGCAACAGGTCGACGTGCAAGAGGCCGTTCTCAATCCGGGCGCCCGTCACCTTGATGTCGTCGGCGAGCTCGAAGCGGCGCTCGAAGCCGCGGCCGGCGATGCCCCGGTGCAGGTAGGTGACACCGTCCTGCTGAGGCAGCGCCTTGGCCCTGATCTCGAGCGTGTTCTCCTTCGCCGTGATCTCAAGGTCGTCCTCGCCGAAACCAGCGACCGCCATGGTGATGTGGTAGTCGTTCTCGCCCGACTTGATGATGTTGTAGGGCGGATAGTTCAGCGAGGCTTCGTCCTGCCGGCTCATGTTCTCGAACAGGCGGTCGAAGCGGTCGAAACCGATCCCGGAACGCAGAAGTGGGGTGAAGTCGAAAGTACGCATCTCGCGATACCCTCCAATTGAGCAATATCGTCCAGTTTTGAGGTCCGCCGACATCGGCCGGACCCGGGTTCAGCCGAGAGCCGCAAAGGCGCTCCCGACGCTTGATATGTAGTCAGGCGGAAGGGCTGTTCAAGAGCGCCGCGGCACGGCGTCGCGAACCGGGCCCCGGTCCCGCTCGTGCGCGGTCAGCTGATCTTGAAGTCCTTGAACTTGTTGCGGAACTTGGCAACGCGCCCGGTATCCAGCACGCGCTGCGGACCGCCGGTCCAGGCCGGGTGGGTGTTGGGGTCGATATCGAGCCTGAGCACGTCGCCCGGCTCGCCCCAGGTGGAGCGGGTCTTGTACTCGGTGCCATCCGTCATCACCACGGTGATCTCATGGTAATTCGGGTGAATGTCCTTCTTCATCGCGCTCGCTCCTGGCTTGGCGGGGCGTGTATACCGAAGTGGAGCCGTCGGGGCAAGTGAAACAGCCGCCGGCGCGCGATCCAGGACCACTGCGATCGGCTCGCCTTGCGCCGGTCCGGCCCATGCGATACCGGTAGGCCCGCGCGCGGCCGAAGCCCGAGGAAACGCCTTGAGTGAACGAGACTGGAACGCCGGCGACGGCCACGGCAAGGTCGCAGCCCTGCGCCGGCTGGCGCCGTTTCTCAGGCCCTATGCGCGGGTGGTGCTGGGAGCGCTGCTCGCACTGGTGCTGGCGGCCGGGGCGGTGCTGATGATCGGCCAGGCGATCCGGCGCATCGTCGACCACGGCTTCGCCGGCGACGGCGCCTTGATCGACCAGTATTTCCTCGCCCTGTTGGGGGTCGTCGCGCTGCTGGCGGCGGCGACGTTCGGCCGCTTCTACCTGGTCACCTGGCTTGGCGAGCGGCTGGTCGCCGACCTGCGCAAGGCGGTCTACGACCATGTCATCGGGCTGTCGCCGGCCTTTTTCGAGATGACGCGCACCGGCGAGGTGCTGTCGCGGCTGACCGCGGATACGACGCTGATCCAGTCCGTGGTCGGCTCCTCCGCCTCGGTGGCGATGCGCAACCTGCTGCTGTTTCTCGGTGGCAGCGTGCTGCTGGTGATCTCCAGCCCGAAGCTCACGGGCCTCGTCTTCCTGCTGCTGCCGGTGGTGATCGCGCCGATCGTGCTGTTCGGCCGCCGGGTCCGGCGCCTGAGTCGCGAGAGCCAGGACCGCGTCGCCGACATCGCCAGCTACGCCGGCGAGTCCTTGAGCGCGGTCTCGATCGTCCAGGCCTTCTGCCACGAGGTCGTCGACCGCCTGCGCTTCGCCGCCATCGCCGAGAGCGCCTTTGCCACCGCGGTCCGGCGCACCCGGGCCCGGGCCTGGCTGACGGCCCTGGTGATGCTGCTGGTGTTCGGCGCCGTCGACATCGTCGTCTGGATCGGCGCCAAGGACGTGGCCCGGGGGGTGATGAGCAGCGGCGAGCTTGTCGCGTTCGTTTTCTATGCCATCGTCGTCGCCGGCGCTCTCGGCGCCCTTTCGGAAGTCTATGGCGAGCTGCAGCGCGCCGCCGGCGCGGCCGAGCGGCTGATCCAGCTGTTGGCGGTGGCGCCCGAGATCACCGCGCCGCCGGCTCCCAAGCCGCTGCCGGAGCCGGCCAAGGGCCGCGTCACCTTCGACAACGTCACCTTCCGCTATCCCTCACGGCCCGAGGGCGCCGCGGTGCAGGGCTTCGATCTGCACGTGCGGGCGGGCGAGACGGTGGCTCTGGTCGGTCCTTCGGGGGCGGGCAAGAGCACGGTCTTCTCGCTGCTGCTGCGCTTCTACGATCCGCAGGCGGGCCGCATCCGCCTCGACGGCGTGGCCATCGACGAAGTCCAGCCGCAGGCGCTGCGCGCCCGTCTCGGCCTGGTCCCGCAGGACCCGGTGATCTTCGCCGCCGACGCCATGGAGAACATCCGCTACGGCCGCCCCGAGGCCGACGACGAGGCGGTCCGCGCCGCCGCCCGGGCCGCCCACGCCGAGGCCTTCGTCGAGGCGCTGCCCGAGGGCTACCGGACCCATCTGGGCGAGCGCGGCGTCCGCCTTTCCGGCGGGCAGCGCCAGCGCATCGCCATCGCCCGGGCGATCCTGCGCGACCCCGCGGTGCTGCTGTTGGACGAGGCGACCAGCGCGCTCGACGCCGAAAGCGAACGCATGGTGCAGGGCGCTCTGGAGCACCTGATGCGGGAGCGCACCACCATCGTCATCGCGCACCGGCTCGCCACCGTGCTGCGCGCCGACCGCATCGTGGTCATGGACCGGGGCCGCATCGTCGAGAGCGGCAGCCATGCCGAGCTGGTCGCCCGCGGCGGTCTCTACGCGCACCTCGCCGCCCTGCAGTTCGACGGTGCCGAGGCCCAGGATGCCGGCCTGCGCGACCTCGGCGCGGCCTGATCCGCGATTTGGAAAACCCTCGGCTCAGGCCGCTTTTCGATTACGCTCCAGCCAGGAGTCGACCGCCGCCACCGTCTTGTCGATGACGTCGGAGTGCTGACCCTTCTGTGCGGCGATGGTCTTGACCAGGCAGTCCGCCCGCTCGATGTACTTGGCGCCGGCGGCGAGCGCGCGCGCCGCCGACGACGGCCTGATCAGCCCGTTGGCCGCGTTGGCGTATTTCTCGAACGGCACCAGGTCCTGCTCGGCGGCGCCGAGCGAGCGGCAGAGCGCGCTGACCCAGTTGTAGACGGCGCGCGACGCCTCGACGTCGCTGTGCACGGCGTCGCGGATCGAGCGCATGTCGTCCTTCTGCACACAGCGGTAGTTGCCGGTCAGCAGCATGCTCCACTTGGCCAGCGGGACGAACACCGAGTCATGCACCTTCAGCTTGACCGGGAGCTCGAGCGGGCCATCGCCGTTGTCGTAGCGGATCGCTTCGATGTCGGCCTGCATCTGCTTCAGGATGGCGGTATGTTCGTCGGACTCGAAGCGGGCCGCCTTGAAGTTGGTCGGCAGGCTGACCTGCAGAATGTTGATTTCTTCTTCCGGCGGGCGGAACGCCTGCGGGTCCGGGCTGCACAGCGTCATCAGCGCGGGATCGAAGTCGTCCCAGACGCTGGCATCGGTATAGCAGCGGACCAGGGCCGCGGTATCGAGGCCGGGAATGCGCGCCAGATAAGGCAGCGGCGGCATGTTCATGATCGACATGCACGGCACCTTGGCCTTGGCCACCACGCTCAGCAGCCGGCGTACCTCGGGCGCCCGAAACTGCGGCTCCTGCATGGCCAGGGCGACCAGGTCGAAGTCGGACGGGTCGACGGCGTCGGGCGTGGCCGCCGAAAGCTTGCCCGGCGCTTTTCGCGAGTCGATCTCGACCAGCCCGTCCCGGCCTTTGACCGGCAGGCGGACCCGGATGCCGGCCTTGTTGATCAGCGCGGCCTCCGCCGGCAGGCAGACCAGCTTCACCGTGTGGCCGGCGAGCAGCAGCTTGATCGCCAGCAGCGAACCGTAAGACGCGCCCATGATCATGGTGTCGTATTTGGCGTGCATGTCCTGCTCCTCGAATTCAAGTGGCATTCCGTTGCGCCGTCTGCGCGTCCGCCCGGGTGGACTGAGCAAAACTGTGCCCGGCTTCGCCGGGCCCGGTCAAGCTTTGCCGTCCGCGCGCGACGCGGAGGCAACGTCCGCCGGCGCGCGCGGGCCGGCGCCGCCCGTCAACGTTCGGTCAGCTTCAATTCGATACGGCGGTTGCGGCGGAAGCTGACCTCGTCGGCGCGCCCGTCGAGCGGCTGGAACTCGCCGAAGCCGGTTGCCGCCAGCCGCCCCGGCGGCACCCCCTGGCCGATCAGAAATCGAACCACCGAGATCGCCCGCGCCGTCGACAGCTCCCAGTTCGAAGGAAAGCGCGGGGTGTGGATCGGCCGCGTGTCGGTGTGTCCGTCGACGCGCAGCACCCAGTTGATCTCCGGCGGAATCTTGGCGGCGATCTCGTTCAAGGTCTGCGCCAGCTGCTGCAGTTGGTGCTGGCCGTCGGCGCCGAGCTCGTCGGAGCCGGTCTCGAACAGCACCTCGGACTGGAAGACAAAGCGGTCGCCGACCACGGCGATGTCGCTGCGCTCGCCCAGCACCTCCTTCAGCCGGCCGAAGAACTCCGAGCGATAGCGCGACAGCTCCTCGACCTTGGCGGCGAGCGCGCGGTTCAGGCGCTGCCCCAGATCCTTGATCACCGCCTGGCTCTTTTGATCCTTCTCCTCGGCCGCGTCCAAGAGTGCGCTCAGGCGCTGCAGCTCTTCGCGCAGGCGGCTGATCTGCAGGTTCAGGAGCGCGATCTGCGAGCGCCGCTCCGCGGAGAGGGCGCGCTCCTGTTCGATGGTCTCCTCGGCGGCGGCATGACTGGCCAGCAGTTCGGCCAGGCGAAGGTCCTTCGCCCCGATCTCCTTCTGCGCCAGCAAGGTACGCTCCTGCTCGCTGGCCAGCCGCGCCTCGAGCTCCTTGCTGCGGTCGCGCAGCGCCCCCAGTTGTGCCTGGGCGGCGTCGCGCTCGGCCGCCAGCTCGTCGCGGCTTCCACTCAGCACGACAACGCGGCTTTCCGCCTTCTCCAAGTCCTTGGCCAGCGCCTGGTTCTGTTCTCTCAAGTCGATGACGCGCTGGCGCTGCTGTTCAAGCTCCTTGTCGAGGTTCGCCGTACGGGTGCGGCCCTCTTCCAGCGCCGTGGTGAGGCCGGCGATCTCGGTCTCGAGCTCCGCCCGCAGCTGGCGCAGCGCGGCGATGTCGCGGCGCAGGCTCTCGAGCTGGCGGAGCTGCACTTCGAGCGTCTCGCGGCCGACCGCGACCTTGGCGTCGGCGTCGCGCAGCGCCTGTTCGGCCTTGTCGGCCCGCGCTTCCAGCGCCGCTGCCCGCGCCGTCATCTGCTCCAGCAGCAGCGTCAGCTCGTCGCGGGCGCGGTTCGACTCCGCCAGCGCCGCCGACAGCTGCGCCGCGTTGCCTCGCAGCTCCTCGCTGGCTTTGCGTTCGAGATCGAGCAGCTCGGCCAGCTCGCGCACCTGCTGGTTCAGCCGCTCCAGCGCCGCGTCCTTGCCCGAGATCGCCTGACTCAACACCACCTGGGCCAGGACGAAGACCACCAGCAGGAAGATGATCACCAGCAGCAGCGTGGTCAGCGCGTCGACGAAGCCGGGCCAGTAGTTGGCGTTGATCGCGCGCGGCCGAATTCCCGGCATGCCTAGCTCCCGGGCTGCCTGGGCTCAGCGGCGCTCATCGTCCAGTGCGGCGATGGTGCGGGCCAGAAGCTTGATCTCGCTCCTGAGCTCGCTGATCAGCTGATGGCGACCCTGCGTCGTCTCTTCCAGCAGGCGCATGACGTAGACATCGAGGTTGCGCAAGTGGTTGCGGCTGGCCTCGTCGAGCCCGGCGCTGCCTTGCGCCAGCCGTTCGAGGACCGGCCTCAGCTCGCTCTGCCCCTCGGCCAGTCGGCGCAGCAGCTGCTGTTCGCCGCCCATCTGATCGGTCAACGCCGCCAGCCGTTCGGACAGCGCCATCAGCGAGTTCTGGCTGCTCGAACGGCCCTCCTCGCTGCGCTGGATGATGCGCTGCAGGTTGTCCAGGCTGTCGGCGGTCTGTTCCAGGAGCGCCTGCACATAGGCCGGCACCGAGTGGTCGGACTCCAGGCCCAGGCCGCCGCCGGCGAGGCGGGTGTAGGACGAGAGCCAGTTCTCGAAGTCCATGTAGAAGCGGCCCTGCGCCTGGCCCGCCTGCAACTCGAGAAAGCCGAGCACCAGGCTGCCGGCAAGTCCGAAGAGCGAGGACGAGAAGGCCAGACCCATGCCCGAGAGCGGCGCCTGCAGGCCCGCCTGCAGGTCGTTGAAGAAACCGGTGAAATCGTCGCCGGCCGGCTGCAGGGTGCTGATCGTGGTGCCGACCGCGTTGACCGTCTGCAGCAGGCCCCAGAAGGTGCCGAGCAGGCCCAGGAAGATCAGCAGGCCGATCAGGTAGCGGCTGATCTCACGGCCCTCTTCGAGGCGGGCGCCGATGCTGTCCAGGAGCGAGCGCGTCGCCATCGCCGACAGTGTGATGCGGCCCTGGCGCTTGCCCAGCATGGCGGCGATCGGGGCCAACAGCCGCGGCGCCGGCAGCACCGAGAGTGCCGGGTCGGAGCGGCGGAAGCCCTCGATCCAGTTGACCTCGATGCGCAGCATCAGCACCTGGCGAAAGACGTAGGCCATACCGAACAGCAGGACCACCAGGATCAGGCCGTTCAGGATCGGGTTGGCCATGAAGGCGTGCTGCAGCGGTCCGACCAGCAGCCCGGCGACGACCAGGACCAGAACCAGAAACAGCAGCATCCGATTGAGGTAACGCGTCGGGTGGGTCACTTGGTCGTCCCTTCGTTCGCGCGCTCGATCGCCAACTTGTTCGGGGCTCCGTCGGCGGGACGGTGGCTATCGTTCGAGCAGGATCACGTCGACGCGGTCCTCGCGCCCGCCGTCCTTCGGCTCGCCCAGCGCGCGCACGTCGATGACGGAGCTGCGCAGGCCCTCCTGAATGAAATAGGAGCGGACCGCAAGCGCCCGCGAGAGTGAGGTGCGGCGGGCCTGGCCGCCGCCGCCGGCTGCGCTGGCAAAGGCCTTGAGCTGCAGGCGGCCGCCCTCGGACTTGACCTTGGCCGCGAGCTGGCTGATCTGCGATTTCGCCGCTTCGCTCAACTCGGCGCCGCCGGGCTCGAAATTCAGGGCGAAGGTCGGCCCATCCTCGCCGGGCTGCATGGCGAGCGGCGCTTCCGGCCTTGCCGGCTGCCTCGGCGCGGCGGTGGGGAGGGCGGCCTGCGGCGCCGGCGCCGGGATGCGCGCGGGCGGCGCCGCCGCGGCCGGAGGCACGGGCATTGGTGCCGGGCGTGTCACAGGTGGCGGCGAAGCGGCGGGCGGTGGCGGTGCTGCGGCCATTGCGGGGGCGGGCACGGGTGGCGGTGCGGGTGGCGGCGCTGTCGCCGCGCGGGCGGGAGCGGGCGCCGGCGCCGCCGCCGGTACCGGCGGTCGCAGCAGCGGGGGTCTCGGCGCGGTCGTTGACGGCCGTGGTGGCGGCTCGGCGGCCGGCCCGCCGCCCGGCGGGCGCAGTCTTCCGATCTGGCCCTTGGACGGCTGACGGCCGGGATGGAGCAGAGCTTCCCCCGTCGCCCCATCCGAGGGTGCCATGGCACCCCCGGCGCCGCGATTGATCTCGATCGCCGGCTTGCCGCTGCCTCCAATGATGATCGGCTGGGCCGCGGCCCTGCCGGCGAGGGCGGCGACGGCTATGGCGGCACAGCAGAACGATGCTGCAAGCCGGCCGTGGCGGCTGAGAAGATAGCTGTAGTGCTGATCGGCGCGGGTCATCGTTGCAGGTCGCTCAACCTCGGCCCTCGCTCGTGCGGATGCGGGTAAGCGCGATGTCGTTGCCCCCGACCCGCCATCGGCGCGGCACGATAGCTTAAGGGGGCGGGTGAGGGCAATCAATCAGGTGCCGGGCGACAGCGCCGGCGCCGTCTTCAGCAGCCGTAGGAGCGGGCCGTGCAGTTCCGCGTTGGCGCAGACGATGCCGCCCGTATCGAGGATGGCGCTGCCGCCGTCGGAGTCGCTGGCAAAGCCGCCGGCCTCGCGGATCAGCAGGATGCCGGCGGCGAGGTCCCAGGGCTCCAGCCCGCGCTCCCAGAAGCCGTCGAGGCGGCCGGCGGCGACATAGGCGAGGTCGAGAGCGGCCGAGGCGAAGCGGCGCAGGCTGGCGACCGCGGGCATTACCGTGCGGACCTCGCCCAGGTAGCGGTCGTAATCGTCGCCGTGGCCATGCGGGATGCCGGTGCCGATCAGCGCCTCCGTCATCTTGGAGCGCGCCGAGACCCGCAGGCGGCGATCGTTGAGATAGGCGCCGACGCCCTTTTCGGCCCAGAACATCTCGTACGCTATCGGATTGTAGGTGACGGCGGCGATGATCTCGCCGGCGTGCTCCAGCGCCAACGAGGTGGCGAAGTGGGGAATGCCGTGCAGGAAGTTCATGGTCCCGTCCAGCGGATCGACAATCCAGCGCCGGTCCCGGTCGGCGCCCTTGCTCTCGCCGCTTTCCTCCATCAGGAAGCCGTAGCCGGGCCGTGCCTTGGCCAGCGCCTCGCGGATCGTGCGCTCGGCCTTGAGGTCGGCGATCGAGACGAAGTCACCGGGTCCCTTGCGCGAGACCTGCAGCTGCTCGACTTCGCCGAAATCATGCACCAAGCCACGCGAGGCGCGCTGCGCCGCACCGATCATGACGTTGATGATGGCGGATCTGAGCGGCATCAGGCGCGCCGGTGCCGGCCTGCGCTAGCTGTCATCGCGCCGCACGTAGCTGCCGTCGTGGGTGCTGACGACGATGCGGTCGCCGGTGCCGATGAAGGGCGGGACCTGCGTGCGCACACCATTCTCCAGGACTGCCGGCTTATAGGACGAGGCCGCGGTCTGCCCCTTGACCACGGGCTCGGTCTCGCTCACCGCCAGGCTGACCTGGTCGGGCAGCTCGACGCCGAGGGGCGAGCCTTCGAAGCTTTCGATGACGACCTCCATACCCTCCTGCAGAAAGACCACCGGATCGCCGATCTGCGCTTCGTTCAGCGTGATCTGCTCGAAGGTCTCGGTGTCCATGAAGGTGAACTGCTCGCCGTCGCCATACAAGTACTGATAGGCCTTCTGGTCGAGGCGCACGCGCTCGACATCGGCGGAGGCGCGGAAACGCTCGTTCAGCTTGGTGCCGTCGCGCAGGTTCCTGAGCTCAACCTGCATGTAGGCGCCGCCCTTGCCCGGTTGCGTGTGCTGGACCCTGACCGCGCGCCACAAGCCGCCCTTGTGCTCTAGCACGTTGCCGGGGCGGATGGCGTTGCCGTTGATCTTCATGGCGATGTCTCAAGAGAGTTGCTCACGTTGGCGAGGGTACTACCAATACGCCAACCGCGACGCAATGGCCGCGCGGCCGCCGGCGGTTGTCGCGCGGCCAAGGGCATGGCTAGATAGGCCCCGTTGCGTGCGTAACAATAGGGAGGAGAGCAGCATGGACATTACCCGCCATCACGTCGGCCCGCGCATGAGCCAGGCCGTGGAACACAACAACGTCGTCTATCTGGCCGGTCAGGTGGCCGACGACCCGAAGGCCGACATCACCGGGCAGACGCAGCAGATCCTGGCCAAGATCGACAAGCTTCTGGCCGAGTGCGGGAGCAGCAAATCCAAGCTGCTGTGGGCCCAGCTCTGGGTCACCGACATGCGCAACTTCCAGGCCATGAACGCGGTCTGGGACGGCTGGGTCGATCCCGACAACCCACCCGTGCGGGCCGGCCTCTGCAGCGCGCTCGCCGCCCCGCCGTACCTGGTCGAGATCATGGTGATGGCGGCCAAGTAGGCCCTCAGGCGCCGGCGTCGGCCTCATCGAAAATCCGATTGAATTCGCGGACCGCGGCAGCGGCGCCGTCGGCATGGTCCCAGACCCCCGAGGCGACGGCCAGGAAGTCGGCGCCGGCCGCGACCAGGGGCCGGCAATTGGCGACGGTGATGCCGCCGATGGCGACGCACGGCGTCACGAAAATCCGGCTCCACCATTCCAGGAGGTCGACGGGCGCGCGCGTCTTCGCCTCCTTGGTGCCGGTCGGAAAGAAGGCGCCGAAGGCGACATAATCGGCACCGGCGTCCGCCGCGACCATCGCCAGGTGACGGGAGTCGTGGCAGGTGACGCCGACGATACGATCCGTGCCGACCAGCCTGCGGGCCTCGACATAGGCGGCGTCCTCCTGGCCGACATGACAGCCGTCGGCGCCCAGTTCGGCGGCCAGATCGGGCCGGTCGTTGATAATGAAGGCGACATCGTGCGCCTGGGCCACGGGCATCAGGTGCTCGCTGGCGCGACGCACCTCGTCGTCCGGCACCTCCTTGAGCCGCAGCTGCAGGCAAGCGACATCGCCGCCCTCGAGTGCTTGCGCCAGGACCTCGGCGAAGGCCCCGGGATCAAACGCCGGCGGCGTAATCAGGTAGAGCCGGCAGCGCCCCTCACTCACCGCGCGACGGAGCGGCTAGGCCGCCTGCTCCAGCTCTGGCTTGTAGGCGCCGGAGCGGGCGAGGCCGTTGAGCCGCGCCCGGTGCAGGTAAGCGGCCTGCGCCGCGGCGACGTTCTCGGGCTTGCCGCCCCAGGCCTTGAGCGCCGATTGCTGCAGCGCCCGGCCGTAGGAGAAGCTGACCTGCCAGGGCTGCGGCCCCATCGCGTTCATGGCGTTCAGGTGCGCCGTCGCCTCCTCCTCGCTTTGCCCGCCGGAGAGGAAGACGATGCCGGGCACCGCGGCCGGAACCCGGCGGCGCAAAACCGCCAGCGTCGTCTCGGCGACCTCGTCGATGCCCGCCTGGCGCGGGCAATTGCTGCCTGAGACCACCATGTTCGGCTTCAGCAGCATGCCTTCGAGCTGCACCCGGTGCAGTGCCAGCTGCTCGAAGGTGCACTGCAAGGTCGCCTCGCTGACCTCGCGGCAGCGCCCGATGTCGTGGCCGCCGTCCATCAGCACCTCGGGCTCGACGATCGGCACCAGGCCCGCCTCCTGGCTGAGCGCGGCATAGCGCGCCAGGGCGTGGGCGTTGGCCTCGATGCAATAGCGACCGGGGATGCCGTCACCGATGGTGATGACCGCCCGCCACTTGCTGAACACCGCGCCGAGCTGGCGGTAGCCGTGCAGGCGCTCGCGCAGGCCATCCAGGCCCTCGGTGATCTTTTCACCGGGCGCGCCGGCCAGATCCTTGGCGCCTTTGTCGACTTTGATGCCGGGGGCGATCCCCTGATCGGTCAATACCTTGGCGAAGGGGCGGCCATCATCGGCCTGCTGCTTCAGGGTTTCCTCGTAAAGGATGACGCCGCCGATATGCTCGTTGGCGCCGGCGGCGGTCAGCAGCAGCTGGCGGTAGGCGCGTCGGTTCTCCTCCGTCGATTCCACATTGATGCTGTCCAGGCGCTTCTTGATCGTGCCGGTGCTTTCGTCGGCGGCCAGAACGCCCTTGCCCGGCGCCACGATGGCGGCTGCCGCGGCGGCTAGATTATTACTAGTCATGGCGTGATGTCCTCTCATTCTCCCTGTCTCATTTCGTACCGCATGGCGGGCGGACGATCAATGTCGCTCAGCCGGCAAAAGCAGTTTGCGGCAGGTTTCGCCGGCATCCTTGACCTCGATCAGGTCAAGCGCCGCCGGCGCCCGCCGGTGCAGCGCGGCGCCGTGGCGGCTGGCGACGCCGGCGGCCTTGTCCCAGACCCGCCCGGCGCGGCGCAGGACCAGGGCTTGCCAGCCGGCGCCGAGCGCCTCCAGCGCTAGGGCGGCATCGTCGCCGCAGTCCAGGGTGAAGCGGAAGCGCGCGCGCGGATGCTCGGCGGCGGCCTGGCGCGCCAGCTCGGCATAGAAGCCGGGGCCGGCGTAATGGGCGCCGCCGGGCGGCGTCAGCAGTCGGATTTCGGCCCCGGCCTCGGCCGCGGCGGCGAGCGCGGCGCGGACCTGCGCCAGGTCGTGAACAATGACGGTGGCGATGCGGCGGGGCCGCGACATTTCAGGCCCTGAGCGCTTCGACTCCCGGCAAAGCCTTGCCTTCAAGCCATTCGAGGAAGGCGCCGCCGGCCGTGGAGACGTAGCTGAAGCCGTCGCCAACACCGGCGTGGTGCAGCGCGGCGACAGTGTCGCCGCCGCCGGCGACCGAGAGCAGGCCGCCGCCGCGGGTCAGCTCGGCAGCGAGTTGCGCCAGCCGGTTGGTGGCCTCGTCGAAGGGCGGCGTTTCGAACGCGCCCATCGGCCCGTTCCAGATCAGCGTGCGGGCGCCGTGCAGACGCTCGGCGACCTCCATCACCGTGCGCGGCCCGAGGTCGAGAATCATCATCTCCTCAGGCACCCGCTCCGCCACCACGGTGGCGACATCGGCCTCAGGCTTCAGCGCGTGGGCGACGACGACGTCGCGCGGCAGGATGATCTCACAGCCGGCGTCGCGGGCCTGGCCCAGGATCGCCCTGGCGGCATCGGCCATCTCCGGCTCGGCCAGCGAGCGGCCGATGCCGAGTCCGGTCGCCAGCAGGAAAGTATTCGCCATGGCGCCGCCGATCGCCAGCTGGTCGACCTTGTCGATCAGGTGCCCCAGCGCCTCGAGCTTGGTCGAGACCTTGGCGCCCCCGACCAGCGCCACGACCGGGTGCTTGGGCGCGCCGAGGGCGGCCTCCAGGGCCGCCAGCTCGGCCATCATCGCGCGCCCGGCGGCGGCCGGCAGCCGGTGCGCCAGCGCCTCGGTCGAGGCATGGGCCCGGTGCGCGCAGGAGAAGGCGTCGTTGACGTAGATCTCGCCGAGCTCCGCCAGCCGGCCGGCGAAGCCGGCGTCGTTGGCCTCCTCGCCGGCATGGAAGCGCAGGTTCTCCAGCACCGCCACCTCGCCGGCGCCAAGCGCGGCGACGGCGCGCTCGGCGGCCGGACCGACGCAGTCGTCGGCGAAGGCGACCTTGGTGCCCCGCAGGGCCTGTTCGAGGGCCCGGGCGACCGGGGCCAAAGACAAGGCCGGATCAGGCTTGCCCTTGGGCCGGCCGAAATGCGACAGCACGACGACCCGCGCCTGCTTCGCCAGCAGCTCGCGCACGGTCGGCAGCACCCGCTCGATGCGGGTCATGTCGGTGACCCGGCCGTCGCGCACCGGCACGTTGAGGTCGAGACGCAGCAGAACCCGTTTGCCCTCGACCTCGAGATCGTCGAGCGTGCGGTAGGCGCTCACGGTCCCGCTCAGCCGAGCTTGCCCATGGCGGCGGCGGTGTCGGCCATCCGGTTCGAGAAGCCCCATTCGTTGTCGTACCAGGACATGACGCGGACGAAGCGGCCGTCGATCACCTGGGTCTGGCCGAGATCGAAGGTCGAGCTCGCCGGGTTGTGGTTGAAGTCGATCGAGACCAGCGGCTCGCGCGAAATCGCGAGGATGCCCTTGAGCCGGTTGCCGTTGGCGGCTTTCTCGATCGCCTCGTTCACCGCCTCGACCGTGGTCCGCCTGGCGGCCCGGAACTTGAAGTCGATCATCGAGACGTTCGGGGTCGGCACCCGGATCGCGGTGCCGTCGAGCTTGCCGGCGAGCTCCGGCAGCACCAGGCCGACGGCGCGGGCCGCCCCGGTCGAGGTCGGGATCATCGAGGTGGCGGCGGCGCGGGCCCGGTGCAGGTCCTTGTGCAGGGTGTCGAGCACCGGCTGGTCGCCGGTATAGGAGTGGATCGTGGTCATGTAGCCGTGCTCGATGCCGATCGCCTTGTGCAGCACGGCGGCGACGGGGGCGAGGCAGTTCGTCGTGCAGGAGGCGTTGGAGACCACGGTGTGCGACTTGCGCATCTTGTCGTCGTTGACGCCGTAAACCACGGTCAGGTCGGCGCCGGTGGCCGGGGCCGAGATCAGCACCCGCTTGGCGCCGGCCGCCAGGTGGGCGCTGGCCCGCTCCTTGGAGGCGAAGATGCCGGTGCATTCCAGCGCCACGTCGACCTTCAGCTCCTGCCACGGCAGCTGCGCCGGGTCGCGCTCGGCCGTCACCTTGATGACGCCGTGGCCGAGATTGATGCCGGTCTTGGTGGTCCGCACCTTGCCGGGGAAGGGGCCGTGCACCGAATCGTAGCGCAGCAGGTGGGCATTGGTCTCGATCGGGCCGAGGTCGTTGATGCCGACGACCTCGACGTCCTTGCGCCCCGATTCGTGGATCGCCCGCAGAACCAGCCGGCCGATCCGGCCGAAGCCATTGATTGCAACTCGCACTGCCATCGCCGTCCTCCAGTTTGGGCCCTGTGGTGCTTCCTAGAGCCGGCTCTTGACCGTCTCGATCACCTTCTCGGGCGTGATGTCGAAATGCGCGAAGAGCTGCTTCGCCGGCGCCGAGGCGCCGAAGTCGGTCATGCCGACGAAGCCGCCGTCCGCGCCGAGGTAGCGTTCCCAGCCCTGCGCCACCGCGGCCTCGATGCCGACGCGGACCGTCCCCGGTCCCAGGACTTCGCGTCGGTAGCCTTCATCCTGGGCCTCGAACAGCTCGAAGCAGGGCAGCGAGACGACCCGCGTCGGGATGCCGTCGGCCTGCAGTTGCTGGCGCGCCGCCACCGCGATGCTGACCTCGCTGCCGGTGGCGAGCAGCGTCGCCCGGGCCGGGCCCTCGGCCGCCAGCAGCTCATAGCCGCCGCGGGCGGCAAGGTTCTGCTCGGTATGGGTCGTGCGCACGGTCGGCACGGCCTGCCGGGTCAGCGCGATCACCGAGGGCCGGTCCTTCGCCGCCAGGGCCAGGGCCCAGCACTCCGCCGTTTCCACCGCGTCCGCCGGGCGGAAGACCTGCAGCCTCGGCATCGCCCGCAGGCTCGCCAGGTGCTCGACCGGTTGATGCGTCGGCCCGTCCTCGCCGAGACCGATGGAGTCGTGCGTCAGGACGAAGATGACCCGCTGGCGCATCAGCGCGGCGAGGCGGATCGACGGCCGGCAATAGTCGCTGAAGATCAGGAAGGTGCCGCCGTAGGGGACGACGCCGCCGTGCAGGGCCATGCCGTTCATCGCCGCCGCCATGCCGTGCTCGCGGACGCCGTAGTGCAGGTAGCGGCCGGAAAAATCCTTGGCGCTGATCGGCCGGTGGCCCTCGGTGCGGGTGTTGTTGGAGCCGGTCAGGTCCGCCGAGCCGCCGACCAGCTCCGGCACCGCCTGATTCAGCCGCTCCAGCACCTGGCCTGACGACTGCCGCGTGGCCAGGCTGGGCGCCTCCTTGCTGAAGCCACGCTTGAGCTCGATAACGGCGCGCTCGACCTCGCCGCCAAGCTCGCCGGCGACGGCGCGCTGGAAGGCGTCTCGAATCTCAGCCTTCGCCGCCGCCAAGCGCTGCTGCCAGGCCCCGGCGGCCTCGCGACCGCGGCTGCCGGCCTGGCGCCAGGCACGGAGAATTGCTTCCGGCATCTCGAATGCGGGGTGCGGCCAGCCGAGCCGCTGCCGCGCGCCCGCGACCTCCTCGCCGCCGAGGGGGGCGCCGTGCGTGGCCGCGGTGCCGGCCTTGCTGGGGGCGCCGTAGCCGATGGTGGTGCGGCAGGCGACCAGCGATGGCCGCGGGTTCAGCTTGGCCTGGCTGAGCGCCTGGGCGATCGCCTCCGGGTCGTGGCCGTCGATGCGGCAGGTCTCCCAGCCGTAGGCCTGGAAACGGGCCGCAACGTCATCGCCGCTGGTCAGCGCCGTGGCGCCGTCGATCGAGATGCCGTTGTCATCGAACAGCACGATCAGCTTGGCCAGGCCCAGATGGCCGGCGAGCGAGGCGACCTCGTGACTGATTCCTTCCATCAGGTCGCCGTCGCTGGCGATGACGTAGGTGTGGTGGTCGACCAGGGCCTCACCGAAGCGGGCCGCCAGGATGCGCTCGGCGATCGCCATGCCGACGGCATTGCCCAGTCCCTGCCCCAAGGGGCCGGTGGTGGTCTCGATGCCGGCGGCATGGCCGTATTCGGGATGGCCAGCGGTGCGGCTGGCGAGCTGGCGGAAGTTCCTGATCTGGTCGATGTCGATGTCGGGATAGCCGGTCAGGTAGAGCAGCGCGTAGAGCAGCATCGAGCCGTGCCCGGCCGAGAGCACGAAGCGGTCGCGGTCGGGCCAGCCGGGCTGCGCCGGATCGTACTTCAAGTGCTCGCGGAACAGCACCGTGGCCACGTCGGCCATGCCCATCGGCATGCCGGGGTGGCCGGACTTCGCCTGCTCGACCGCGTCCATCGCCAGGGCCCGGATGGCGTTCGCCATCTCGTCGTGGGCGACGGTGGAACTCCTGGCGTTGGCGTCGGTGACTGTCATGCTGCGGTCTCGGCTACGGCGCGGATGCGGGCCACTGAACGGTGCGCGGCGCCGGGGCGACTCAGTCGCAAATCGCGCGGCCGATAGCGCCGCTCTGCGGGTTGGCGAAGGGGTGCCGGCGACGGCGCCAAAATGACCGTCCGCCCGCCGTCCGTCAACAGGGGAATCAGACACTTGCGCGTCCCTGGCGCGCGCCCGCGGCCTCAGTTGACGGGGTCCGCCGGCGCCACGTATCCTGCCCGCCGATGCGCGCTTCTCAATTCCATTCGTCCTGCCTGCGAAAGGCAGGGCATGCCTGATCTGGCGGCGATCGCCGGGCGCCTGGAACTGGCGCTGACCCGGATCGAGGGCGCCATCGAAGCCAATCTCCTGGCGGCAAAGCGAAACGACAGCGGCGCCGGCGCACCGGCCGCCGCCGGCGTCGAGGTCGAGGCGCTGAAGGGCGAGTGCGATCTGCTGCGGGGCGAGTTGGAGACGATTCGGACCGAGCACGCCGCCTTGCGCCGCCTGGCCGATACCGTCTCGGGCCGCCTCGACAAGGCGATCGAGGAACTGCAGGCGGCGTTGGAGGGGTGAGATGGCTCAGATGACGATCAGCGTCAACGACCGCGAATACAAGATCGCCTGCGAGGACGGCGAAGAGGAGCACCTCGCCTACCTGGTCCAGTACATCAATCACCATGTCGAGGCCCTGCGCCAGCGTGTCGGCCAGGTCGGCGAGGCGCGGCTGCTGCTGATGGCGGCGCTGGAGCTGGCCGACGAGCTGTCGACCGCCTACGCCGAGCTGGATGAGCTGAAGGGGGGCGCGCCGGCTTCCGCGCCGCGCCCGGCGAAGGCCGCCGAGAGCGGCGCGACCCGGGCGATCGAGTCCGTGACCGAACGCCTGGAGCGCCTTGCCGCGCGTCTTGAGAGCGCCTAAATAGGGCCCTGGGCGGGCACTGCGGCGTGCGTCCGGCGGAACGTGTCCCTGGGCCAACACCGACTGTAAGGGAGCTGTCCCTCCCGGGATCGTGGTTCCGGGATTACGGCGCCCACCTGCATTGGCAGGCCACAGCGGAGCGAACGATGCCGACGGCGCGTGCGGTCCCGCCCTGCGTTTCCAGTCATCGCGAGCTGTAGGAGTGACTGTCTTATCCTCGTCGTCGCCGGTTGCCGATCCGGACCTGCTGCAAGCCAAGCGGGCGCTGCGTCGGACGGCGCGGGCCGAACGGCGGCAAACGGTCGCGGCGATGGACCGGGGCGCGGCGGCGCAGGCGGCGCTCGGCCATCTGCTGGCCAGCGGCTGGCTTGCCGGGCGCAAGGCGGTCGCCGCCTTCTGGTCGATGGACGAGGAGTTCGATGCGCGGCCGATCCTGCGGGCGCTGCACGAGCGTGGCCATGTCTGCCTGCTGCCCTGCGTCGCCGGGCGCGGCCGGCCGCTGCTGTTCCGGGTCTGGCGGCCGGAGGCGGCGCTGGTCCACGAAGGCTTCGGTGTCCTGGCCCCCGGACCCGAGGCGCCGGCGCTGCGGCCGGAGCTGCTGCTGGTGCCGCTGCTGGCCTTCGATGCCGCCGGCTATCGGCTGGGCTACGGCGGCGGCTATTATGACCGCACCTTGACGGCGCTCAGAGCCGGCGGCGGCAGGCCGCCGCTCGCCATCGGGCTCGCCTTCGCGGCGCAGCAGCGCGCGGCGGTGCCGCACGGCCCCGGCGATGCGCGCCTCGACGGCGTCGTCACCGAAGCCGGAGCCAGGGTTCTTGGCGGCGATGCCGCGGCCAGCGGGGGCGAAGACAGGTGAAGGCTCTCTATCTCGGCGACATCGTCGGCCGCGCCGCCCGCAACGCCGTCTGCCAGAAGCTGCCGAAGCTGCGCGAGCGGCTGAAGCTCGATTTCGTCGTCGTCAACGCCGAGAACGCCGCCGGCGGCTTCGGCCTGACGCCGGAGATCTGCGAGGACCTGTTCGTCGCCGGCACCGACGTCATCGTCACCGGCAACCACGCCTTCAACAAGCGCGAGATCCTGACCATCATGCACTCGGAGCGGCGGCTCCTGCGCCCGGCCAACTATCCGCCGCAGACCCCCGGCTCGGGCGTCGGCACCTACGAGGTCAAGGGCGGCCGCCGGGCCATGGTGATCCAGGTCATGGGGCGGCTCTTCATGGACCCGCTGGACGATCCCTTCGCCGCCGCCCAGACCGCGGTCGAGAACGTGCGCCTGGGCCGGGACGCGCAGTTCATCCTGCTCGACATCCACGCCGAGGCGACCAGCGAGAAGATGGCGATGGGCCACTTCATGGACGGCCGCGTCTCCGCCGTCATCGGCACCCACACGCATGTGCCCACCGCCGACCTGCAGATCCTGCCCGGCGGCACCGCCTATCAGAGCGACATCGGCATGTGCGGCGACTACAACTCGGTGATCGGCATGGAGCCGGCCGAGCCGCTGCTGCGCTTCACCCGCAAAATCGGCAGCCAGCGCCTGGAGCCGGCCCAGGGCGAGCCGACGCTGTGCGGCATCTACATCGAGACCGACGATAGGAACGGCATGCCGCTGCGCGCCGCCCCGTTCCGCCAGGGCGGCCGGCTGGAGCCGCGCTGGCCGCTCTGACGCGGCCGCGGGCGGCCCGATTCGGCCTTGCGGGCGGCGACCGCTTAGTGGGGTCCTTATTTGCTTGACAAGCCGCGAGCCGCCCCCAAGTTCGGAATGCCGGGCCGTGCATCGAATTAGTCGGACCATCTGTTAGCGCGCAAGAAGGGTACGGCATGGCCCGGTGCTGCATTCGGCCAGTTGCCTTTGTTCTCCGAGGGCGTAAGAACGATTGGCCTGGCAAAGCATCAACGGCATACAATCTCTGCCGTATTGACCGGATCGTGTGCGTCAGGCTAGCGATGGCGGCGGGACTCATAAAGCAAGTTTGGGAAGTCAGCTTTCTATTGCCGGGTAGACTCTCACCTGCCGCGCCGTCGAGGAGGCCTGCTTGCTGGCTGCACACCAGAGATATCCAGGTCTACGCCAGCGGGGAGACGCCAATGAACATTTTTCGTGAATGAAAACAGTCGCACCCTATGATTGCCTGCAAATGTGTACTTGAGCCTCAACTCTTTTACTTTCTCGCCTATGAAGTCATGACGTGGGCCATAGAAGGAGAGGGCTCCCCACCTCTCACCACCTATCACCCGAACGGGTACGCGGATGTGTTCAGTCATTTGATAGTCCGGACGCCCCTATCCTCCAGCGCGGAGATTGCTCTTTCCACTTCGCGTCGATTCAACGACAGGGCGTCGGCGATGTCGGCTGTGTTGATCCTCGTCTGTCCCAATGACCGAAGTGCCCGGACATGGGCATAAACGGCATCCACCAACTTTTTTGGTGGGGCCTTGGCCCGCTTCGCCGGGCCTTCGGGTGCAAGAATCGCCGAAGTGGTGGACGAATGTCCCGCTGAAACGTAAACGCTTGTCTTGGTGCCAGATACAATGGCCGGGTTAGTGTCGATCATTCCTTGATTTCCTCCGGTAGCTCATTTATTTTGCCAAAACTGTCTTCGTATTTCTCCCGCTGTATTTGAAGGGCCCTAATCAGCCCAGGGATTATAGTCGGGGGCAAAACCAGACGAACTAGTGGCTCTTGGCGCAGCAACTTTGTGCGCAACACCTCTTCGCGCTCTTCGGGGGACAACTTCGTGGGCGCCTGTGTACAAAATGCCACGAAATCGTGCCGGGAATGCGACACCTCGACATAGTTGACGTAGAAAAGTGGCGCGTCTTCTACATTCTCGAAGCTAATGGAGACGGCGGTGGGCTCTTCTGGCGCAGACACCCTCTTCTTTCTGGCTTGACGAGCCATCACTTTCCCCGGCGCATCTCTTGCATATCGCGATTCAGCCCCTTAGATGGCTCGGCCGACGTTGTCTGTCGGCCGAGCCATCTAAGGCTGTTTCCCTTCGGATGATACTGGCTATATAGCACCGATGCGGGATCGGTGCGATAGGATTCCCACTGGGTGGGCATTATGAGGCGATTCGGTTCCAAGTCTAGAATAACTCTAAACTAGAACACCGCCCGGCGCCTGCCGCCTCAAAATCGCCATATTGGACTGGTATTGGGCAATCTGCTGCAACGTGCCACAATATCTGGTATTCACTGAATCGCGTCGCCGCGAAAAGCAAGGGTCATCCGTTTCGATGGCTGGTCACTCACAATTCAAAAACATCATGTACCGCAAGGGCGCGCAGGACGCCAAGCGGTCGAAGGTGTTCACCAAGCTGATCCGCGAGATCACCGCGGCGGTGCGCGAGGGCCTGCCCGACCCCGAGATGAACCCGCGCCTGCGCGCGGCGGTGCAGGCGGCCCGGACCGCCAACATGCCGCGCGACAACGTCGCGCGGGCGATCAAGCGGGCGAGCCAGTCCGGCGAGGGCGAGGCCTTCGAGGAGATCCGCTACGAGGGCTTCGGTCCCGGCGGCGTCGGCCTGATCGTCGAGGCGCTGACCGACAACCGCAACCGCACCGCGGCCGAGGTGCGGGCGCTGTTCGACCGGCACGACGGCCGGCTGGTCGAGACCGGTAGCGTCAGCCACCAGTTCGCCCGCGTCGGCATGATCCACTACGCGGCCGACGTCGCCGGCGCCGAGGCGATCTTCGAGGCCGCCGTCGAGGCCGGCGCCGAGGACGTCGAGTCGGGGCCCGAGCGGCACGAGATCGTCTGCGCCGCCGAGGATCTGCACGCGGTGCGCGAGGCCCTGGAGGCCCGCTTCGGCGAGCCGCGGAGCGCCAAGCTCGGCTGGCGGCCGCTGGTCCCGGTGCCGGTCGACGACGAGGCCGCCGAGACCCTGTTCAAGCTGCTGGAAGCGTTGGAGGACAACGACGACGTGCAGCAGGTCTCGAGCAATTACGAGATGACCGACGAGGTTTTCGAGCGGTTGAGCGCGTGACCGACGGAATGCGTATCATCGGCCTCGACCCGGGCCTCCGCCACACCGGCTGGGGCATCATCGACGTGCTCGGCAACCGCCTGCGCTTCATCGCCCACGGGCAGGTCAACTCCGACCCCAAGGGCACCCTGGCGGCCAGGCTGTGCGAGCTGTTCGAGGGCTTGAACCGGGTCATCGACCTGCATCAGCCGGACGCCGCCGCGGTCGAGGAGACCTTCGTCAACAAGAACCCGAGCTCGACCCTGAAGCTGGGCCAGGCGCGCGGCGCCGTGCTGCTGGCCGCCGCCACCTCCGGCCTGATCGTCGCCGAATACCCGCCCAACCTGATCAAGAAGTCGGTCGTCGGCACCGGCCATGCGGAAAAGCGGCAGGTCGTGATGATGGTGACGACGTTGCTGCCGGGGGCGGCACCGTTGAAGGAGGACGCCGCGGACGCGCTGGCGGTGGCGATCTGCCATGCCCACCACCAGCAGACCGCGGCGCGCGTCGCGGCGGGCCTGGGGGAGGCGCTGTCGTGATCGCCAAGCTCAGAGGCCGGCTCGATGCCAAGGCCGCCAACCACGTTATCGTCGACGTCGGCGGCGTCGGCTATCTGGTCTACTGTTCGGGCCGCACGCTGGGCGATCTGCCGGCCATCGGCGAGGCGGTGGCGCTGCATATCGAGACCCACGTCCGCGAGGACCACATCCATCTCCACGGCTTCCTGGAGCCGGCGGAGCGCGACTGGTTCCGCCTGCTGCAGGGGGTGCAGGGCGTCGGCGCGCGGGTCGCGCTCGGTCTGCTGTCGGCGCTGGGGCCGGTCGAGCTGCTGCAGGCCGTGGCGATGGGCGAGAGCCGCGTGCTCGCGCGCGCGCCCGGCGTCGGCAACAAGCTCGCCGGCCGCATCGTCCAGGAGCTCAAGGACAAGGTCACCCATCTGGCGCTCGGACCCGCGGGGCGCGATTTCGCGGTGGTGCCCCAGGGCCCTGAGTCCGACGCCATCTCGGCCCTGGTCAACCTCGGCTACCGGCCGGTCGACGCCGCCACCGCGGTGCGCGCCGCGATGCGCGAGCTGGGCCAGGAGACTGACCTGCAGAGCCTGATCCGCGGCGGCCTGAAGGAGCTGGCGGGATGACGGACGCGGGCCCTAACGCGCGCCTGGTCGACGCCGCGGGCGCCGCCGCCGACGGCGCCGAGGCCGGCCTGCGCCCGCAACGCCTGGCGGAGTTCATCGGCCAGGCGGCGGAGCGGCGGAACCTGCGCGTCTACATCGATGCGGCGCAGGCCCGGGGCGAGGCCCTCGATCACGTCCTCTTCTTCGGCCCGCCCGGCTTGGGCAAGACCACGCTGGCGCAGATCGTCGCGCGCGAACTGGGGGTGAACTTCCGCGCCACTTCCGGGCCGGTGATCGCCAAGGCCGGCGACCTCGCCGCGATCCTGACCCATCTGCAGGAACGCGACGTGCTGTTCATCGACGAGATCCACCGCCTGAACCCGGCGGTCGAGGAGATCCTCTATCCAGCGATGGAGGACTACCAGCTCGACCTGATGATCGGCGAGGGCCCGGCGGCCAGAAGCGTGCGCATCGACCTGCCGCCGTTCACCCTGATCGGGGCGACCACCCGCTCGGGCCTGATCACGACGCCGCTGCGCGAGCGCTTCGGCATTCCGATGCGCCTCAACTTCTACGAGGTCAGCGAGCTAGAGGAGATCGTCCGCCGCGGCGCCCGGCTGCTCGCGGTCGAGTTGACCGAGGACGGGGCGCACGAGATCGCCAAGCGGGCGCGGGGGACGCCCCGCGTCGCCGTCAGGCTGTTGCGCCGGGTGCGCGACTTCGCCGCCGTCGCCGGGGCCGAGGTGATCGACGCCGTGAAGGCGGATGCGGCGCTGAACCGGCTCGAGGTCGACGCCCTGGGACTCGACGCCATGGACCGCCGCTACCTCGCCAACATCGCCCAGAACTACGGCGGCGGGCCGGTCGGCGTTGACACCCTGGCCGCGGCCCTGTCCGAGCCGCGCGACGCGATCGAGGAGATCATCGAGCCCTACCTGGTGCAGCAGGGGCTGATGCAGCGCACGCCGCGCGGCCGCATGCTGACCGGCGCCGGCTTCGCCCATCTGGGCTTCGCGGTGCCGCAGGCGCTGAGCGGGCAGCTCGACCTCCTGGGATCCGGGGAGGCGGCCGATGAGTGAGCGCGCGGCCGCCTCCGCCGGCGGGCACCGGTTCCGGCTCAGGGTCTATTGGGAAGACACCGACGCCGCCGGGATCGTCTATTACGCCAACTACCTGCGCTTCATCGAGCGGGCGCGCAGCGACTTCGTGCGCCGGGCGGGGATCGACCAGTGGGCGCTGCTGACGGCCGAAGGGTTGAGCTTCCAGGTCCGCCGCTGCGAAATCGACTATCGGAAGCCGGCCCGCCTCGATGACGAGCTCGAGGTCGAGACCACGATCCAACGGCTGGGCGGCGCCTCCCTGGAGATGGCGCAGGTGGTGCGCGGCGCCGGCCGCGAGCTCGTCCGCGCCCTGGTCCGGCTCGCCTGTGTCGACGGCGGCGGGCAGCCGCGCCGGATCCCCGGCCCGGTCCGCCAGGCGCTACGGAATCATGCGGGTCAAGAAACGGAAGGCTGAAGCATGCAAGGCCAAGTAGTTGACGCTTTGACGCTGGCAGGATCGGCCAGCCCCATCGACTTCTCGCTGTGGGGTCTGTTCATTCGCGCCGACGTCATCGTCAAGGTGGTTGTGGTGATGCTGTTCGTCGCCTCGATCTGGTGTTGGGCGATCATCATCGAGAAGTTTCTGCGAATCCGCCGCCTGGGCGGGCTCGCCGACGAATTCGAGGACTCGTTCTGGTCCGGCGGCAGCCTCGAAGACCTTTACGACCGTCTCGGTGAGCGGCCGGCGCACCCGATGGAAACGCTGTTCGGCGCGGCGATGCGCGAGTGGCGCCGGTCCACCGCCCGCGGCTTGAGCCACGACAACACGCTCCGCGCCGGCATCCGCGAACGCATTGCCCAGGTCATGCAGGTCAGCCTGAACCGGGAGATGGAGCGGCTCGAGCGCTACCTCGGCTTCCTCGCCACGGTCGGGGCGACGGCCCCGTTCCTGGGCCTGTTCGGCACCGTTTGGGGGATCATGAACAGCTTCCAGGCGATCGCCATTTCCAAAGACACCAACCTGGCCGTGGTCGCGCCGGGCATCGCCGAGGCGCTGTTCGCCACCGCACTTGGCCTGGTGGCGGCGATTCCGGCGGTGGTCGCCTACAACAAGTTCGCCGCCGACCTCGCCCGTTACGCCAACCGGCTGGAGGGCTTCGTCGGCGAGTTCAACGCCATCCTCTCGCGCCAACTCGAGGAAAGGGCGGCCTGATGGCGGCACGGTTGGAAGCGAACGGCCGCCCCCGGCATCGGCGCAGCTATCGGCCGATGTCCGAGATCAACGTGACGCCGTTCGTGGACGTCATGCTGGTGCTGCTGGTGGTGTTCATGATCACGGCGCCGCTGTTGAGCGTCGGCGTCCCGGTCGACCTGCCGAAGACCGAGGCCCAGCCGCTGCAGGGCTCGGAGGAGCCACTGACCATCACCCTCGACGCCGAAGGCAAGCTTTATCTGCAGGAGACGCAGATCCCGCTGGAGGAGCTGGTGCCGAAGCTGGTCGCCGTGGTCGAGGCCCGCGGCGGCGGACCGGAGCGAATCTTCGTTCGCGGCGACCAGGCCATCAACTACGGCGCGGTGATGCAGGTGATGGGCACGATCAATGCCGCCGGTTTCAAGCACGTTGCCCTGGTCACCGACAAGACCAAGGCGCGGGTGGCGAATTAGGTATGGGCGGTGCGCTTCGGTTTGGTCATATCGACGTTGTTGCACGCGAGCCTGCTGCTGCTGGTCGCCTATGGCCTGCCGCGCCTGGCAGATCCGCTGGAGCTGAAGGAGCAGCCGCTGCTGGTCGAGCTGGTCACCATCGGCAAGGAGACGACGCCGCAGGCGCCGCCGCAGCCGGAGCCGAAGCCCGCCACCGAAGCGAAAGCGGACGCCGAGCCGGAGCCGAAGAAAGAGGCGCCGTTGCCGCCGCCGGCCGTCGCCGCCGCCCCGCCGCCGAAGCTGGCCCTGGCCCAGCCGCCGCGGCCGCCGCAGCTAGAGAAACCGCCGCCGACCCCGGCCCCGGCGCCGCCCAAGCCGGCCGAGGCCGCGCCGCCGCCGCTGCCGAAGCTCGAATCGAAGCCGCCGGCCGCGCCCGAGCCGCCGAAGCTCAGCCTCGCCGCGCCGCCGCCGGAGGCCAAGCCGGCGCCGTCGCCGACACCGCCGCCGCCGATGCCCAAGCCGGCCGCGGCGGCACCGACGCCGCCGGTGCCGAACGTGCCGAAGCCGCCGCCCGGCAAGGTCTTCGAGACGCAGACCCTGGGCCGCATCGCGGCCCTGCTCGACAAGGACCGGCAGCCGGCGCCGCAGCAGCCGCGTCCGAAGGACGAAAAGCCGGAACGTCGCGCCGCGCCGCCGGGCCCGCCGGCGGTCGCCAGCGGTCGTGATCAGCGCGAGATGACGATCCGGGAGATCGATGCGTTGGTGCTGATCATTCGCAAGCAAATCCAAAGTTGCTGGACCGTGCCGGCGGGCGCGCGCGACGCCGAGAACCTGGTGGTCAAGGTGCATATCCTCCTCAACCCAGACGGCTCCCTCATAGGTCCGCCCGAGATCATCAATCCGGGCGGCGCGCTGTCGCGGAACGACGAGTTCTATCAGACCGCCGCCGAAAGCGCGCGTCGCGCGGTGCTGGCATGCAGCCCGCTCAAAGATCTGCCGGTCGACGCCTATGGCCACTGGCGCGACATCACCCTGATCTTCAACCCGAAAGAGATGTTGCAGTAATGACGCCTCCACAGAGTTATCGGGCCCGTCCATGAGTGTCGCGCATCGCCATCTCGCCGCCGTGCTGGCGGTGGTCGTGCTCGCCGCAGCCCAGAGCGCGGAAGCGGCCTTGGAAATCGACATCACGCGCGGCAATGTCCAGCCGCTGCCGATCGCCGTCACCGACCTCTACGGCGAGAGCGAGGAGATCAAGCGCCTGGGGGCCGACATCGCCCAGGTGGTCACCGCCAATCTCGAGCGCTCCGGCCTGTTCCGGCCCCTCAATCCCAAGGCCTTTCTGCAAAAAATCGAGGATCTGCAGGGGCAGCCGCGCTTTGCCGACTGGCGTCAGATCAACGCCCAGGCGTTGGTTACCGGCCGCGCCGAGATGCAGCAGGATGGTCAGCTCAAGGTCGAGTTCCGGCTCTGGGATGTCTTCGCCAGCGAGCAGATGACCGGACTGGTCTACAAGACCACGCCCCGGAATTGGCGGCGCATCGCCCACATCATTTCCGATTCGATCTACAAGCGGCTGACCGGCGAGGAGGGTTATTTCGATACCCGCGTCGTCTACGTCTCCGAGAGCGGTGCGGCGGATCGTCGCAGTAAACGCCTGGCGATCATGGATCAGGACGGCGCCAGTCACCGCTTCCTGACCGACGGCAGCTATCTCGTACTGACGCCGCGTTTCTCACCCAGCCGGCAGGAAATTACCTATCTCTCGTACTTCAACGACAAGCCGCGAGTTTATCTCTACAACATCGACACCGGCCGACAGGAGATCTTGGGCGACTTTCCGGGCATGACCTACGCGCCGCGTTTCTCGCCCGACGGCGAGAAGGTGATCATGAGCATGGCCAAGGACGGCAACTCGGACATCTTCGAGATGGACCTGCGCACCCGCATCATTAAGCGCCTGACCCAGAACCCGGCGATCGATACCTCGCCCTGCTATTCGCCCGACCAGCGCCGCGTCGTCTTCAACTCCGACCGCGGCGGCACGCAGCAGCTCTATGTCATGGACGCCAACGGCGGCGATGTGCGGCGCATCAGCTTCGGCACCGGCCGGTACGCGACGCCGGTGTGGTCGCCGCGTGGCGACCTGATCGCCTTCACCAAGTTCAACAAGGGGCGCTTTTTCATTGGCGTCATGCAACCGGACGGCTCTGGCGAGCGGCTTCTGACCGAGAGTTTCCTCGACGAGGGTCCGACCTGGGCGCCGAACGGCCGCGTCCTAATGTTCTTTCGCCAGGAGCCGACCAAAGCCAACGGCACCGGCGGGCGGGTGCGCCTTTATTCCATCGATCTGACCGGCTACAACGAGCGCGAAATCCTCACGCCTTTGGATGCCTCGGACCCGGCCTGGTCGCCGTTAGCCCCCTTGAACTAGTTCCATTTCCCGGGTAGATTGCGACAACACAACTGGAAATCCCGTCGCGTCGAAAAATCTCTGCGTTCAAAGGCGAAAACCCTCGCGCCGACGGACCGGATTGATTGTTCACCCACACTCAAAGATGCTCACCTCAACCTCGATCCTCTCTTGCGGAAAGGAGCCTGTTAGATGCGGTCTTGGAAGCTGGGCCTGAAGGGGCTCTGCCTGGCGGCGGCCATAGCGCTACTCGCTGGCTGTGAATCGACGCCGAAAAGCGATGCCAGCGCGCAGCCCTCCGGAGGGCAGGCGCCACAGCAGTCGGTGGCGTCGGAAGCGAAGCCCGAAATGAAGGGGCCTGCGCCGGGTTCGCAGGAAGAGCTGGATTTGACCATCGGCAGCTTGATCTATTTCGACTTCGACAAGTACGACCTCAAGCCCGAGGCCCGCGCGACTGTCGAGCGGTGGGCCCAGTGGTTGCAGCAGAACCCCGCCGTCACGGTGACGATCGAGGGTCATGCCGACGAGCGTGGCACTCGCGAGTACAACCTCGGCCTTGGCGAACGCCGGGCCACCGCGGCGCGCAACTATCTGATCGCGCTCGGCGTCAACGCTGACCGCCTCGGCACCATCTCGTACGGCAAGGAGCGGCCGGTCTGCTCAACGTCGAACGAGGCCTGCTGGTCGCAGAACCGTCGCGATCACATGGTGGTGAACTAGGGGCGAAGGCTCTCGCGCATGGACAGGCTCGCAACGCCCGGGCGGTTCATCCAGCCCGGGCGGGCACCTGCCTGTCGCCACCCGCTTGAATGGCGGCGTTCGCAATCTCGCCGTATTTTCCGGCCACCCTTGCCACATGCCAGCTCTGAAGCGGAAAGCTGAACGAGGGCCGAAGGCGCGGCCGTCGCTGCTCAGCGTGCTGGTGACGGGGCTGGTTCTCGTCCTATCAGGCTTGGTCTCGAGCGACGCCGCGCTGGCGCAGAGCAGCACCACGCGGGCCGTCGCCGAACGGCTCGAGCAGCTCGAACAGCGCGTGCGCGAGCTCGAGGCCCAGCTTTACGCCGGTGCCGGGGCGGCGAGGTCGGCCGGCCAGCCGTCGGCGCGCTCGGCGCCGACACAGGCGGCCGATCTCGAAGTCCGCCTGACCGCCCTTGAGCAGGCGCTGCGCGGGGTCACCGGCCAGGCCGAGGAGGGCGATCACCGTGCCCGGGCGTTGCAGCAGCGTCTGGAGCAGGTGGTAAGCGACGTCGACCGCCGCTTGCAGGAGCTGGAACAGGCTCTTGCCGGGCTGCAACAACAGCCGCCGGCCGGGGCGGAACCCGCGCCACCGCCGGCATCCGCCCCCGGCGCCGCCAGCCCGGGCAGCGACCCGGCGGCGCCGCGGCCCGCCGCGTCGACCGATACCGCGGCGGCCCCGGCCAGTCCCGGCGGCGTCCTGCCGCCGGGCTCAGCGGAAGAGCAGTATCGCTTCGCCACCGGCCTGGTGCGCCAGCGCGCCTTCGCCGATGCCGAACGCGCGTTTCGCGAGTTCCTGGAGCAGCACCCTGACGACCGGTTGGCGCCCAACGCGCAGTATTGGTTGGGTGAGACGCTTTATGTCCGCCAGATGTACGAGGACGCGGCACGGACCTTCCTGGCCGGCTACCAGCGTTATCCGGACAGCGACAAGGCCTCCGACTCACTGCTCAAGCTCGGGGTCACGCTCAATCACATGGGTCAGCGCAACGAGGCCTGTGCCACATTCGAGGAACTGCTGCGCCGCCTGCCCCAGGACGAGCGGCGGTTACGACCGAAGGCCGAGCTCGAGCGTCGCAACAGCAACTGCAATTGATCCGGCGATGCTGACGGCCGGAATGGCGGTGATCGGCGCGGCCGAGTTCGCCGCCATGATGGCGCCGCTCGGTCCGTTCGAGGACCGGCCCGAACTCGCGGTCGCGGTCTCCGGCGGGCGTGACAGCCTGGCGCTGACACTGCTGGCGCGGCAATGGGCGGCGGCCGCGGGCGGTTCGGTGTTGGCGCTCACCGTCGATCACGGCCTGCGGCCGGGCTCTGCCGCCGAGGCCCGGCAGGTGGCGGCTTGGCTTCGCCTCCTGGGGATTCGGCATCAAATCCTGACTTGGCGAGGAGCCAAACCGCGGACTGGCCGACAAGAGGCCGCGCGGGCGGCGCGCTATCGCTTGCTTGAGGCCGCCTGCCGGCAGCGAGGCATCCTGCACTTGCTCATCGCCCACCAGCGTCGGGACCAGATTGCCACCTATCTGATGCGGCAGGCCCGGGACAGCGGTCCGTTCGGTCTGGCCGGCATCTCCGCGCTGCGGCGCGAAGGCGGCGTCCGGCTGCTGCGGCCGCTGCTCGACGTCGACCGCGAGCGCCTGACGGCGACCCTGGAGGCGCGCGGCCAACGCTGGCTCGATGATCCGAGCAACGCCGATCCGAGCTTCGAGCGCACCCGGATCGAGCGCAGCCTGGAGGTGCAGGCGCCGCGGGCGGCGGAGCGCGCGCAGCTCGCCGGGACCGTGCGTCAGGCGGGTACGCGGCGGGCCGCGCGGGAACGTGAAGCGTTGCCCGTCACGGCGCGAAGCGTACAGGTTTTCGCCGCCGGGTTCGCGCTGCTGGCGCCGCAGCCCCTGCTAACCGTCGGCGCCGAACTGCGGTCGGCGGTGCTGCGTCGCCTGATCATGTGCATCGGCGGGCGCCCCTTCGCGCCGCGCCAGGACCGGCTGGCGCGCTTCGTGCGGGCGTTCGAGGCTTCGCCCTCGGCCCTGCGCTCGACGCTGGGGGGCTGCCGGGTGGCGCCGTGGCGCGGCCGCCTCGTCTTCTCGCGCGAGATCCGCCATCTCGACGCCCGAGTGCCCGCGCTTCCCCGCTTGAGCGTGCGCTGGGACCGCTTCGCTTGCCGTGCCGTCGCGGCACCGGCGCGCCGTCTCGCCGTCGGCATGCTGGGCCACGAGGGCTGGCGGCGGCTGCGCGCCGGCGGCGACGTGAATCGGCTCGACCTGCCGGCTCAGGTGCCGGCGACGTTGCCCGCCCTCTGGGAGAATTCGTTGCTGCTCGCCGTGCCCCACCTGGGCTTTCGGCGGAGCGATCGCGACGGGCTGCGCTTTTCGGCTGATTTCCGGCCCGATTATCCCTTGGTCGCGGAGCCGTTCGTGGTTGCTTCCGCGGGCTTTGAGACTATCTAATACGAGGGACGGCCCGCGTTGCTATCTTGCGGGGGCGGATCATGGCATAGTGCGCAGGGTCCCAAAACGGCAGGTGGAGCTGGTGCGCGAAACGTCCCGGACGCCCGCTGGAGGCAATCCGGCGGGAGAGCAAAGGAGACGGTGAGACTGTGAACAATTTTTCCCGCAACATCGCGCTGTGGGTGATCATCGCCCTGCTTCTCCTGGCGCTCTTCAATCTCTTCCAAGGCGGCACCGGACCGCAAGGTCCGAGCACCGCGCGCGATTACACGGAGTTCCTTGCCGACGTCGATTCCGGACAGGTCCGCGACGTCACCATCAAGGGCCAGACGATCACCGGGCACTACACCAACGGCAACACCTTCAGCACCTTCGCCCCCTCGACGCCGAGCGATACCGGCCTGTTGAAGCGCCTGGAGGAGCGCAACGTGCGGGTCTCGGGCGCGCCGGTCGATGATGGTACGCCGCCCTTGTTCGCCATTCTCCTGAACTGGTTCCCGATGCTGCTGCTGATCGGCGTCTGGATCTTCTTCATGCGGCAGATGCAGTCGGGCGGCGGCAAGGCCATGGGCTTCGGCAAGTCGAAGGCGCGGCTTCTGACGGAACGTGCCGGCCGCGTCACCTTCGATGATGTCGCCGGCATTGACGAGGCCAAGGAGGAGCTCGAGGAGATCGTCGAGTTTCTGAAGGACCCGCAGAAGTTTCAGCGCCTCGGCGGACGGATCCCCAAGGGCGCGCTGCTGGTCGGGCCGCCCGGTACCGGCAAGACCTTGCTCGCGCGCGCCATCGCCGGCGAGGCGAATGTGCCGTTCTTCACGATTTCGGGCTCCGACTTCGTCGAGATGTTCGTCGGCGTCGGCGCCAGCCGGGTGCGCGACATGTTCGAGCAGGCAAAAAAGAACGCGCCCTGCATCATTTTCATCGACGAGATCGATGCTGTGGGGCGCCATCGCGGCGCCGGTCTGGGCGGCGGCAACGATGAGCGCGAGCAGACCCTGAACCAGCTTTTGGTCGAGATGGACGGTTTCGAGACCAACGAAGGTGTGATTTTGATCGCCGCCACCAACCGTCCGGACGTGCTGGACCCGGCGCTGCTGCGGCCCGGCCGCTTCGACCGCCAGGTGGTGGTGCCGAATCCGGACATCCTCGGCCGCGAGAAGATCCTGCTGGTGCACATGCGCAAGGTACCGCTGGCGCCCGACGTCGACGCCAAGGTGATCGCGCGGGGCACGCCGGGCTTTTCCGGCGCCGACCTCGCCAACCTGGTCAACGAGGCGGCACTGCTGTCGGCCCGCAAGAACAAGCGCGCCGTGACCATGGCCGAGTTCGAGGAGGCCAAGGACAAGGTCATGATGGGCGCCGAGCGCCGCTCAATGGTGATGACCGAGGACGAGAAGCGCCTGACCGCCTACCACGAATCCGGGCACGCCCTGGTCGGCCTGTTCGTGCCCGGGAACGATCCGCTGCACAAGGTCACCATCATCCCGCGCGGGCGCGCGCTCGGCGTCACCATGAATTTGCCCGAGCGCGACCGCTACAGCTTCCGGAAGACCGAGATCGAGGCGCGACTCGCCATGATGTACGGCGGCCGTGTCGCGGAGGAGCTGATTTTCGGGGCTGAGAACGTCACGACCGGCGCCGGCAACGACATCAAGCAGGCGACCCAGTGGGCGCGGCGAATGGTCACCGAGTACGGCATGAGCGACAAGCTGGGGCCGTTACGCTATTCCGACAACGAGGAGGAGATCTTCCTCGGTCACTCGGTGACCCAGCGCAAGAACATCTCAGAGGCGACGGCGCAGATCATCGACGAGGAGATCCGCCAGATCGTCCAGTCGGCCGAGACCAAGGCGCGCACGGTGCTGACCGAGCACATGGACGAATTGCACGCGCTGGCCCGGGCCCTGCTGGAGTACGAGAGCTTGAGCGCCGACGAGGTCGCGGCGGTGCTGCGCGGCGAGAGCATTCATCGCGAGGACGTTGCCGCCGCTTCCGAGGAGGCACCGCACGCCACGTCCGTGCCGAGCGCCGGCAAGAAGGCCGCGCCCCGCGGCAAGGGGCGACCCGGCGGCATCTCGCCCGAACCTCAGCCGGGGAGCTGAGCCCGGCTCCCGGCGCGCGAACGCGGCCCTCCGCCGATGCCGCTAGATGCAATCGCCCGCAGCCTGCCGCGAGACGCCAGCGCCGCGGCGCGCATTTATCTGCGCCCCCTGACGACGACGCAGCGTGACGCCCGGCCCGGCAGTCCGAAGCTGGCCGGCGGTGCCATGTGCTTCGATGCCGTCGAGCTGATCGTGAAGGCGGCGGAGGGCGGGTTGCGCCGTCAGACCGCCAGCCTCGAGGAGATCGAGGCCCGGGCCGGAGGCGACGAGGGGTTCGCGCTGGCGGTGCGCTCGTGGCTCGACCGCCTGAGGCGGCGGCCGGAACCGCTCCTCGGCCTGGACTTTACCCGGCCGCTTCTGATGGGGGTGGTCAACCTGACCGCCGACAGCTTCTCGGACGGCGGCGACCACCTGGCGACCGAGGCTGCGGTGGATCGCGCCCATGCCCTGGTCGATGCCGGCGCCGATCTGATCGACCTCGGCGCGGAATCGACCCGGCCGGGCGCGGCGGAAGTGCCTTCACGGAACCAGCTCGCACGCCTGCTGCCGGTGCTGCAGCGCCTGTCGGCGCTTGAGGCGCCGATCTCGGTCGATACCCGCTCTGCCGTCGTCATGCGTGAAGTGCTCGCGGCCGGCGCCAGCCTGATCAATGACGTTTCGGGCCTGCGCCACGATCCGGCGGCCGCCGCCGTGATCGCCGAGGCGAAGGCGCCTGTGGTGCTGATGCACAGCCGGGCGACGCCGGCGACAATGCAAGCCGAGGCCCGCTACGACGACGTGCTGACCGAGGTCTACGATGCCCTGGATCTGCGGATCGGCGAACTGAGCGCCGCGGGGATCGCCGGGGACCGGCTGATCGTCGACCCGGGGTTCGGCTTTGCCAAGACCGCCGCGCACAACGTCGCCCTGCTCACCGGCTTGGCGCTGTTGCACGGACTCGGCCGCCCGCTGCTGGCCGGACTTTCGCGTAAAAGTTACATCGCCCGATTGAGCAGGGGCGAGGCGCCGAAAGCGCGGCTGCCGGGCTCGCTGGCGGCGGCCCTGTGGGCCCTGGGTCAGGGGGCACAGATGCTGCGCGTCCATGACGTCCTGGAAACCGCGCAGGCGGTGGCGCTCTGGCGCAAGTTGGCGGCGGCGCCGGAAGGGGCTTAAACCGTTGTCTCTACCGCCTGGAAATTGTTAGCTTGTTAGATGCATCGGCTTGTTTGGCCGATCGGAAAGGTGAGCAAGTCACGATGCGGCGTATGTACTTTGGCACCGACGGTATCCGCGGCACCGCCAACAGATTCCCGATCACCGCCGAGGTGGCGCTCCGCGTCGGCATGGCGGCGGGGCGCCAGTTCACCCGGGGCGAGTACCGCCACCGTGTCGTCATCGGCAAGGACACCCGTCTCTCCGGCTACATGCTGGAAGCGGCGATGACCGCCGGCTTCATCTCCGTTGGCATGGACGTGATTCTGGTCGGCCCGATGCCGACCCCGGCGATTGCGATGCTGACCCAGAGCCTCAGGGCCGATCTCGGCGTCATGCTCTCGGCCTCGCACAACCTTTACCAGGACAACGGCATCAAGCTTTTCGGGCCGGATGGCTACAAGCTCTCCGACGACATCGAGCTCGAGATCGAGACCAAGATGGAGAACGGGCTCGCTTCCGAATTGGCGGCACCGGCCCGGCTCGGCCGGGCGCGCCGGCTCGACGATGCCCTCGGCCGCTACATCGAGTTCGTCAAGAATACCTTTCCCAAGGGCCGCCGCCTCAACGGCCTGAAGATCGTCGTCGACTGCGCCAACGGCGCCGCCTACCGCGTGGCGCCGACGATATTGTGGGAGCTCGAGGCTGAAGTGATCCCGATCGGCGTTGACCCCGACGGCTTCAACATCAACCGTGATTGCGGCTCGACCCAGCCGGAATACCTGTGCGAGCAGGTGGTGGCGCACGGCGCCGACCTGGGCATCGGCCTCGACGGCGACGCCGACCGCCTGGCTATGGTCGACGCCGAGGGGCGGCTGGTCGACGGCGATCAGGTGATGGCGACGATCGCCGACCACTGGCACGACAGCGGCCGGCTCACGGGTGGCGGCATTGTCGCTACGGTAATGTCGAACCTGGGGCTTGAGAACTATCTGAAGGGACGCGGCCTGCAAATGCTGCGCACCCCGGTCGGCGACCGTTACGTCGTCGACGCGATGCGGGCGCACGGTTTCAATCTCGGCGGCGAACAGTCGGGCCACGTCGTACTCAGCGATTTCAGCACCACGGGCGATGGGCTGATCGCGGCGCTGCAGGTGTTGTCGCTGGTGGTGGCTGCCGAGCGGCCCCTGAGCGAGATCTGCCATCGCTTCGCGGCCCTGCCTCAGGTGTTGCGCAACGTGCGGTTCTCGGGACCGACGCCGCTCGACAACCCGAACGTCGTCGAGGCTATCGAAGACAGCAAGCGGCGCCTCGCCGACAAGGGCCGGGTCCTGATCCGCCAGTCCGGCACCGAGCCGCTGATCCGGATCATGGTCGAGGCCGAGGATGAGACCGTGGTGGCGGAGACGGCGGACTGGCTGTCCAACGTCATCGCCGATGCGGTGCCGTCAGAGGCGGCGCAGTGAAGGGACGGGTGCTGATCGTCGCCGGTTCCGATTCCGGCGGCGGCGCGGGCATACAGGCCGACGTGAAGGCGGTCACCGCGCTCGCCGGCTATGCCGCCACGGCGATCACGGCGCTGACCGCGCAGGACACCAAAGACGTTTACGCCATCCACGAGGTGCCGCCAGACTTCGTCCGCCGCCAGATCGAAGTGGTGCTGGACGACATCGGCGCCGATTGCATCAAGACCGGCATGCTGCACCGGATCGAGGTGGTCGAGGTCGTTGCGGACGTGCTTGCGGCCAAGGCGCCGACGGTGCCGCTGGTGGTCGATCCGGTGGTGGTGGCCAAAGGCGGCGCCCGGCTGCTGCGCGAGGACACCATCGCCTGCCTGCGCGAGCGCCTGCTGCCGCGGGCGACGCTGCTGACCCCGAACCTGCCGGAGGCCGAGATCCTGGCCGAAATGCGAATCGGCGGTAGCGGCGACCTCGAAGCCGCCGGACGTCGGCTGCGAGAGCTGGGCGCGTCCGCGGTGCTGATGAAGGGCGGCCATGCCGCCGGCCCGACGGTGCGCGACCTGCTGATCGATGCCGACGGGGTCGAGGTCTACGAGTCCGATCGCATCGACACGCCGCACACGCACGGCACCGGCTGCACCCTGGCTTCGGCGATCGCCACCGGCCTGGCCCAGGGCCTGGCGCTGCGCCCGGCGGTGGCGCGCGCGCGGGCCTATGTTCTAAAGGCCATCGAAAGCGCCCCCGGCTATGGCTCAGGTCACGGGCCACTCAACCACGCGCACACCGTCGGCGACTTCGGCGCCGGCGACTAGCCGCGTCAGATGACGCCGTGCGCCTGCCGCGGCGCGTCGCCGACGAGGTCTCTGAGGATTTCCAGCGCCCGCGCCAGGCTGGCCCGGTCCGGCGCCTGCGACAGCGAGACGCGGACCGCACGCGGCGCCGCCGTGCTGCCGGCGTTGAAGGCCTGAGCCGGAACCACGCCGATGCCGCGCTCACGCGCGGCGGCTGCAAAGGCCTCGGGCAGCCAGCCCTCAGGCAGGCGCAGAAAAATATGGTAGCTCGCCGGATGGCCGGAAATCTCGTGCCCGGCCAGAATCTCGGCAGCCAGCGTCTGGCGTGCCGCGGTCTCGCGCCGCTGCTCCAGCCGCATCCGCTCGGCGGCGCCCGACTCGATCCAGTGCCGGCCCAGTTCGGCGGTGAGCGGAGGCCGGCAAATGCTCATGGCATAAAGCGCCTGCAGCAGCGGCGGCCGGCAGTGTGGCGGCGCCACCGCCCAGGCGAGGCGAAGCCCGGGGGCCAGGAACTTCGAGGCGCCGGTGATGTAGATGGTGCGCTCGGGCGCCAGGCGGGCGATCGGCGGCGGCCGTTCGGCGATGACGAAGCCGTAGACGTCGTCCTCGACCAGCGTCAGGTCGTGGCGCCGGGCCACGGCGACGATCGCTTCCCGGCGCCGCAGGCTCATCACCGTGTTGGTCGGATTCTGCAGGGTCGGGACCAGGACCACGAGGCGGGCCGCGGTCTCCCGGGCGGCGCGGTCCAGGTCCTCGGCCGAGAGGCCGTCCGCGTCCAGTTCCACGGCATGGAGGCGGGTGCCGAGTGCGGCGGAGACGCTGAGCAGCCCAGGATAGGTCAGCCGTTCGACCATGACGCCGCCGCCGCCCAGCCCGATGCAAGCGGCGGCAAGGGCCTGCTGGGCGCCACCGAAGACGATAACCGCATCGGCCGGGGCCACGAGCCCGACGCGCCGCAACCAGGCTGCGGCGACCTTCCGATGCGGCTCGGCACCGGCAGTCGGGGCGTAGTCGAAGTGGCTCTGGCTGGCCGCCTCTTCGGCCAGCGCCGCGAAGCTGTCCCGGATCGTCTCCGGCGGGGGCAGGATCGGCGGGACGTTCTTGGTCAGCTCGATGCCGGCGCCCGGTTCGGTCTGTGGCGCCGCCGCCCGGCCGCGCGGCAGGACGAAGGTGCCGCGGCCGACCTGACCGCTGACCAGCCGGCGGCGGGCCAGCACCTGATAGGCGCGGCTCACCGTGCCGACGGTGACCCCCAGTCGATAGGCGAGATCGCGCTGCGCGGGCAGGCGGGCCGAGGGCTCCAGCCGGCCGGCGTCGATATCCTCGGCGATGGCATCGGCGATCGCCAGATAGCGGGGCCGCTCCTGGTTGCGAACTCTCTCCACGTCAATTGTCATGATGACAATATATCGATTGACTCGTTAGATATGGTGATATTGCATTTATTGTATGGCATCAATAGAGTTCATGGCAACCGGATTGTAGCGATGAGAGGATCTTTGACGCGGCGCGGCGGCGTGCCGCTGGTGGGGCGGCGGACACGCTTCGACCAGCTGCGGCGGAGCCGCCGGCGTCCGGCCGCAGGCTGGCTGTCGTTGTTGGCTGACACACTTTTGCTCTGGCAGGCGCGTTCCGAACAGCGGCGGCGCCTGGCCGCCTGTGACGACGCTATGCTGAAGGACCTGGGCCTGAGCCGCGCCGATATCGAGCGGGAGACCCGCAAGCCGTTCTGGCAGCCGTGAGGCGTGGACGGAGCGCTGATAACAGCAAGGAATGCATGAGATGCGGATCCCGATCTATCAGATCGACGCCTTCGCCGATCGTCCCTTCGCCGGCAACCCGGCCGCGGTCTGCCCGCTCGAGGCCTGGCTGCCGGACGAGTTGCTGCAGGCGATCGCGCTCGAGAACAACCTTTCCGAAACCGCGTTTCTGGTACCGAACGGCGCGGACGGCTATCACCTGCGCTGGTTCACGCCGGAGATCGAAGTGCCGCTTTGCGGCCACGCCACCCTGGCCTCGGGCTATCTGGTGCTGGACCGCCTGGCCCCGGAACGCGACAGCGTCGGCTTCCAGACGCTCTCCGGCCGGCTTGAGGTCCGGCGTGACGGCGGGCGTCTGAGCATGGACCTGCCCGCGGATCCGCCCCGCCCGGCGACGCCGCCCGCGGGCCTGGTCGCGGCGCTCGGCCGTGTCCCGCTCGAGGTGCTGCGCGGCCGCTATTGGCTCGCCGTCTTCGAGCGCGAGGCCGATGTCCGCGAGCTCACACCGGATATCGCCGCCCTGGGTCGTTTCCCGCCGGGCAACGTCTGCATTACGGCGCCCGGCGAAACGGTCGACTTCGTCTCGCGCTTCTTCGCCCCCGCTGCCGGCATCAGCGAGGACCCGGTAACCGGTTCCGCGCATAGCTGCCTCACTCCCTACTGGGCCGCCCGTCTTGGCCGCGAGCGCCTGCAGGCGCGCCAGCTTTCCGCCCGCGGCGGCGAGCTCCTGTGCGCGCTCGCCGGCGACCGCGTCGTGCTCTCGGGCCGCTGCGCCTTCTACATGGAGGGGCGGATCGTCCTGCCCGACTGAGATGGCGGTCGTGATCGGATCGGTGGCGACACCGGAGGAAATTGAGGCCGCCAAGGCGCTGATCGCGGAGTACGCCGCCTCACTGGACTTCGACCTCGGCTACCAGGACTTCGAGAGCGAGATGGCCGGCTTTCCCGGCGAGTATGCGCCGCCATCGGGGGCATTGCTGCTGGGCCGGTTGAATGGATCGGCGATGGGCGTCGTGGCCTTGCAAAATCTCGGCGCGGGCATCTGCGAGATGAAGCGGCTTTACGTCCGTCCCGCGGCCCGGGGCAGCGGTCTCGGCCTGGCGCTCACTCAAGCGGTCGTCGATGAAGGACGGCGGCTCGGCTACCGCGCCATGCGGCTTGACACGATCCGCGGACAGCACGACCGGGCGATCCGGCTTTACCAGGTGCTCGGCTTCCGCCGGATCGCTGCCTATTACGACAGCCCGATCCCCGGCACGCTCTACTTTCAGCTCGATTATGACCGAGGGGCCAAGCCCTCGACGTAGTCCAAGAAACGATCGATCTCGGCTTCCGAGTTGTAGTAATGCACGCCCAGCCGGTTGACCAATTGCAGGTCGCGCGCCTCCATGTCGATGCGGGTGCTGAAGGCGCTGGAGGTGTCGATATTGATGCCGGCCGCGCGAGCGCCGCGTTTCACCGCATGGGGGTCGTGGCCGTCGACGGTGAAGCTGACGATGCCGCACTTCTCCACCCCCAAATCGTGCACGGCGACGCCGCGCAGCGCCGCCAGGCGGGCGCGGATGCCATCGGCCAGCGCGTAGACGCGCTCGCGGATCGCCTGCAGGCCCCAGCCGAGCGCATAGTCGATGGCGACGCCCAGGCCGATCTTGCCGGCGATGTAGTTCTCCCAGTTCTCGAAGCGGCGCGCGTCGGGCCGCAGCTCGTAACGCTCGCGGCTGGCCCAGCGGGCGGCGTGCAAATCGAGGAAGGGCGGCTCCAAGCGTTCCAGCGTTTCCGTCCGGACGTAAAGGAAGCCGGCGCCGCGGGGCCCGCGCAGGAACTTGCGCGAAGTCGCCGACAACATATCACAGCCGATCGCCTCGACATCGAGCGGCATCTGCCCGGCCGACTGGCAGGCGTCCAGCAGATAGGGCACGCCGGCGGCCCGCGCGATGCGGCCGATCGCGGCCGCCGGGTTGACCAGGCCGCCGCCGGTCGGCACGTGCGTCACGGAAATCAGCCGGGTCTTCTCGTCGATCAGGTTCTCGAGCGCCCTGACGTCAAGCTGGCCGCCGGCGTCGTTGGGGACGACGACGATCTCGGCGCCGGTCCGCCGCGCCACCTGCAGGTAGGCGATGTAGTTGGAGGCGTACTCCGCCGCCGCCGTCAGGATGCGCTCGCCGGGCGCGAAGCGCATGCCGTAAAAAGCCATGTCCCAGCCGACGGTGGCGTTCTCGACCACCGCGACTTCGTCACGGCGGCAATTCAGCAAGGCCGCCCCAGCGTCGTAGCAGTGCTCGACCGCGGCCACCGCCCGCTCGGCGGCTTCGTGGCCGCCGATCTCCGCCTCCAGGCGGAGGTGGTTCAGTACGGCCGCCAGCACCGGTGCCGGCATCAGGCCGGCGCCGCAGTTGTTCAGGTGGATGACATGCGCCACGCCCGGCGTCTCCGCCCGCGCGCGCTCGACGTCGATGGCGTTGGTCATGGCCGCCTTTCAGAGTATCTGACGCAGCGCCCGCAGCAGCCGCTCGACGTCGGCCTCGCTGTTGTAGACATGCGGTGTTACGCGCATCGAATCGCCGCGCACCGAGACATAGACCTGCTGACGCTGCAGGCTCTCCAGCAGGCCCGGCGGCGGCCCGGCGGGAAAGCGCAGGCCGAGAAAATGCCCGGCCCGGTGCGCCGGATCGCCGGCGACGAGGCCGAGGGTCTGGGCCGCTTCGGCGATCCGGCCGGTCATGGCGGCGAGCGTCGCCTGCACCTCGCCCGGCCCCCAGTCGAGCAGCTGGCGCATGGCGGCTACGGCCATCGGCATCAGCGTGAAATTGGCGCTCTCGCCGACGTCGAAACGCCGCGCGCCGGGCTGGAAACCGTCCTGGTAGTCGACCAGACGGGCGAAGTCCTCGCTGCCCCGGCGCGCCATCCAGTTGTGCTCCAGCGGCCGGCCCTGCTGGTGGCGCGGGGCGACATAGAGAAAGCCCAGCGAATACGGTCCCAGCAGCCACTTGTAGCAGGCCGAGACGGCGAAGTCGGGATCGACCTCGGCGACCGAGAACGGCAGCGCGCCCAGCGACTGCGTCAGATCGACGACCAGGGCGGCGCCGACTTGACGGGCCCGGTGGCCGACTGCGGCGAGATCGATCAGGCCGCCGTCGGTCCAGTGGCAGTTGGCGGTCGCCACCACCGCCGTGGCGTCGTCGATCGCGGCCAGCAGCGCCGGCGTCCAGGCGCCGTCGGCCGGGCGCGCCACGGTGAGCAGGGCGGCGCCGCGCGCCTGCGCCAGTTCGCGCCAGTGGTACAGGTTGGAGGGGAACTGGTCGGCCAGCACGACGATGCGCTGACCCGGGCCGACCTCCAGGTTGCCGGCGGCGACGGCGATACCATAGCTGGCGGCGGGCACGACGGCGATGTCGTCGCTGGTGGCGCCGACGAGCTCGGCGAAGGCGGCGCGGCCGGCGTCGACCGAGGCGAAGAAGTCGTCCGACACGATCCGCCAGGGCTGGCCCTTCCGAGCGACGCCGTCATGGCCTGCCTGCTGGACCGCCTTGGAGAGGGGCGACATGTAGGCACAGTTCAGGTAGGCGACGTCATCGGGCAAATCGAAGAGGTGGCGTTGGCAGGCGATCATCGGCGTCTCGTGCACGGCGGGTGGGTCGACACGCCGGCACAAGAGCCGCAGCGCCGCCACCCTGTCAACGCCGAATGGGGAGTGTCGGCGGAGGCGACGATACGGCCCAACCGTGCAATTGCCCCGAAAGGGGCTATATTAGGGTGACGTAGCTCGGATTGAGACCAGAAAGATGACTGCCGCGCTTGCCGCAGATTTCAATGTTATGCCGACGCTGGCGAACTTGTTTGCTGCTGTAAGGCAGGCTGTGGCTGCGGCCGATGCCGATCTCGATCTCGTGGCAGCGCACTTCGATCGTGTCCTCGAAAAAAGGTGGCCGGAGATAGAAGACGGGGCCAAGCAACTGCTTGAGGCGACCGCGGATCTCCGAGCGCGGGCCGAGGCCGGTGAGGCAGTGGACTTGGATGCGCTGATTGAGTCCATCGAGCGCGACGAGGCCGAAGGTAAGGCTATGTTTGAAGAAACGGACAAACTGCTTCGTCGTGTCGAGAAGAGACTTCGCCGCTCGCCGCGGCGTGCTGCGGTTCTTCGGCCAAGGCTTGTCCAGGCGCGCGAGTTGTGCATTGCCAGCTTGGAGTTGTATCAGGACGTCAAGTGGCAGCTCATGGCCATTCGCTCCCGCGTCGAACAGACCCGAGACAGCCCGACTTTCGATAATGCCAAAGACCTGAGGCGGTATTTGGAATCTCGCGCGGACTGATGCCGCGCATCAGGATCGAGCGAGGCTATCTCAGGGCCCGCCGTCGACTTCCTGCACGCATTCAAATCGCCGCCGACCGCGCGCTCGAACGCTTCATGGACGACCCGGGCCGCCCCGGGCTCAATTTCGAGCGACTGCAGGGTTGGACGGATCACTACTCCATTCGGGCGACGCGTGCCTATCGCATCCTGCTGCGGCGAGAGGTCGACGAGCACGGTGAGGTCTTCGCCGCCGTCGATATGGGCACGCACAGAGTCTACCGCCGCTGAAACAAATGGCTGGCCTGCGACAATCCGTCTGTTGACAGGACTTTCGGCCGCCCTAGTATCCGCGCCCTCAAGCCCGGGCCGGACCGGGCCATCGCCAAGGAAAGCCCGTCATGAAGCCGAGCGAGAAGCCGAGGCGGCCGGAATTTTCGTCCGGACCCTGCGTCAAGCGCCCGGGCTGGTCAACCCAGGTGCTGGCCGGGGCGGTGCTGGGCCGCTCGCATCGCGCCGGTCCCGCGAGGGCCCGGCTGAAGGCGCTGATCGACGGCTGCCGGCGCCTTCTCGACGTGCCCGAGAGCCACCTGATCGGCATCGTCCCGGCCTCCGACACCGGCGCCGTGGAATTGGCGCTCTGGACCTTGTTGGGCGCGCGCGGGGTCGACGTCCTGGCCTGGGAGAGCTTCGGCCACGGCTGGGTCACCGATGTCGTCAAGCAGCTGAAGCTCAAAGACGTGCGCGTGCTGGCCGCCGACTATGGCCAGCTCTCCGATCTTTCGGCCGTCGATTTCGGCCGCGACGTCATCTTCTGCTGGAACGGCACCACCTCCGGCGTCCGGGTCCCGGACGGCGCGTGGATCCCGGCGACGCGGCAGGGCCTGACCATCGCCGATGCCACCTCGGCCGCCTTCGCCATGGAGCTGCCGTGGGACAAAATCGACGTCGCCACCTTCTCCTGGCAGAAGGCGCTCGGCGGCGAGGCCCAGCACGGCATGCTGGTGCTGGGGCCGCGCGCGGTCGAGCGGCTGGAAAGCCACACGCCGGCGTGGCCGCTGCCCAAGCTGTTCCGCCTGCTCAAGGACGGCAAGCTCAACCGCGAGATCTTCGAGGGCTCGACCATCAACACGCCCTCGCTGCTGGCCACCGAGGACATGCTGGACGCCATCGCCTGGGCCGAGGGCCTCGGCGGCCTGCCGGCGCTGATCCGCCGCACCGAGGCCAACTTCCGGGCGCTCGCCGACTGGGTCTCAGGCACCGGCTGGGTCGATTTCCTGGCCGCCGATCCGGCCTATCGCTCGCCGACCTCGGTCTGCCTGAAGATCGTCGATCCTTGGTTCGCGGCGCAGCCCGAGCCGGCGCGGCGGGCGACCACGAAGGCGATCGCGGAACGACTGGAGGCCGAGGGTGTGGCCTACGACGTCAACGGCTACCGCGACGCCCCGCCGGGTCTCCGGATCTGGTGCGGGGCCACCGTCGAGGCCGACGACGTGCGCCGCCTCGTGCCCTGGCTCGACTGGGCCTACGCGGAGGTCAAGGCGGGCCGGCGCTCGGCCGCGTGAACGGAGCCTGAGCCATGCCCAAGGTGCTGATCGCCGACAAGATGAGCCCGCTCGCCGCCGAGGTCTTCAGGCGCCGCGGCCTCGAGGTCGAGGAGAAGACGGGCCTCGAGGCGGCGGCGCTGCAGCGGATCATCGCCGACTACGACGGCCTCGCCGTGCGCTCCGCCACCAAGGTCAGCGCCGAACTGCTGGCCGCCGCCGAGCGGCTGAAGGTGGTCGGCCGCGCCGGCATCGGCGTCGACAACATCGACGTCGCGGCGGCCACCGCGCGCGGCGTCTGCGTCATGAACACGCCGTTCGGCAACGCCATCACCACGGCCGAACACGCGATCGCGATGATGCTGGCGCTGGCCCGGCAGATCGCGGCGGCGGACCGTTCGACCCAGTCCGGGCGCTGGGAGAAGAACGCCTTCATGGGCGTCGAGCTCTACGGCAAGACCCTCGGCATCATCGGCTGCGGCAACATCGGCTCGATCGTCGCCGACCGTGCCCTCGGCCTGAAGATGCGGGTGATCGCCTACGATCCCTATCTCTCCGAGGAGCGGGCCGGCGACCTCGGCGTCGAGAAGGTCGAACTGGCGGAGCTCTACGCCCGCGCCGACGTCATCAGCCTGCACGCGCCGCTGACCGAGGCGACGCGCGGCATGATCGACGCCGAGGCGATCGCCCAGATGCGGAGCGGCGTGCGCATCGTCAACTGCGCGCGCGGCGACCTGGTGCTCGAAGCCGACCTCAGGGCCGGCCTTGATTCCGGCCGGATCGCCGGCCTCGCGGTCGATGTCTTCGCGCACGAGCCGGCGCACGAGAACGTGCTGTTCGGCCACCCCAACGTGGTGGCGACGCCGCACCTGGGGGCGGCCACCAACGAGGCGCAGGAGAACGTCGCGCTGCAGGTCGCCGAGCAGATGTCGGACTTCCTGATCGAGGGCGCCATCACCAACGCCATCAACATGCCCTCGGTGACCGCGGAGGAGGCGCCGCGCCTGAAGCCCTATCTGGCGCTGGCCCGTCAGCTCGGCAGCTTCGCCGGGCAGTTGACCGAGACGGCGATCACGGCGGCCCACGTCGAGTACGAGGGGCATGTCGCCACGCTCAACACCCGGCCGCTGACCGCGGTGCTGCTGGAAGGCCTGCTGAGCCCGCTCCTCGACAACGTCAACATGGTCAATGCCCCGCTCATCGCCAAGGAACGCGATATCGACGTCAAGGAGACCCGCGACGAGCGCGCCGGCGACTACCAGACCCTGATCCGCCTGACCGTGACCACGGAACGGCAGAGCCGCAGCCTCAGCGGCACCCTGTTCGCCGACAGCCGGCCGCGCGTCGTCGACATCAAGGGCATCAACCTCGAGGCCGAGCTGGCGCCGCACATGCTCTACCTCACCAACGAGGACAAGCCCGGCTTCATCGGCGCGCTGGGCACCACCTTGGGCGAGGCCGGCGTCAACATCGCCACCTTCCATCTCGGCCGGGCGGCCCCCGGCGGCGACGCCATCGCGCTGGTCGCCGTCGATCAGCCGATTCCGGCCGACGTGCTGGCGCGGGTCCGGGCGCTGCCGCACGTGGTCCAGGCCAAGCCGCTCGCCTTCTGATGCGGGCCCCGGCGGCGCGGCGCTCGCTGTCGCGCACCTCCCAGCTGGGCTACACTGCCGGCGCCATGAACGAGGATGCCGAACGCGCCCTCCTGCCCGAGGGCTTGCACGACGTGCTGCCGCCCGACGCCGGCCACGAGCAAGCGGTCATCGGCAAGCTGATGGAGGCGTGCGAGCGCCACGGCTACCAGCGGGTGAAGCCACCGCTGATCGAGTTCGAGGACAGCCTGCTGGCCGGCCTCGGCGCCCAGGTGGCGCGGCACATGTTCCGGCTGATGGACCCGATCTCGCAGCGCATGATGGCGGTCCGCAGCGACATGACCACCCAGGTCGCCCGGATCGCCGTGGCCCGGCTGAAGCACCTGCCGCGCCCGCTCCGGCTCTGCTACGCCGGCCAGGTGCTGCGCGTGCGCGGCAGCCAGCTGCGCCCGGAGCGGCAGTATACCCAGGCGGGCGCCGAGCTGATCGGCGTCGATTCGACGGCCGCCGACGCCGAGATGCTGCTGCTGGCCGCTGCCTCGGCCGAGGCAATCGGCATTGCCGGCCTCAGCATCGACCTGACGGTGCCGGGCCTGGTGCCGCTCGTCTGCCAGCATCTCGGCCTGCCGGCGGCGGCGGCCGAGCGGGTGCGCCAGGCGCTCGATGCCAAGGACGCGGCCGCTCTCGGCTCACTCGCGCCGGAGGCGCAAGAGCTGTTGTCCGGGTTGCTGCAGGCGGCCGGCGCGGCGCCGGCGGCGCTGCGGGCGCTGGGCCGGCTGGCGCTGCCGGAAGCCGTGGCGCCGCTGCTCGATCGCCTGCGGGCCCTGGTCGGCGAGGTCCGGGCCGAGGCGCCGGCCTTGAGCCTGACGGTCGACCCCGGCGAGAGCCGCGGCTTCGAGTACCAGACCGGGGTCAGCTTCACCCTGTTCGCCAAGGGCGTGCACGCCGAGTTGGGCCGGGGCGGCCGCTACGAGCTGACCGACGGCGAATCCGCGACCGGCTTCTCGCTCTACCTCGACAGCGTCACGCGCGCCGTGCCGCCGCCGGCGGCGCCCTCGCGCCTCTATCTGCCGCACGCGGCGGCGCGGACCGAGGCGAAGCGGCTGCGGGCCGAGGGCTGGCGCGTCATCGCCGCCCTGGCGCCCGAGGCCGACGCCGAAGCCGAGGCCCGGCGCCTGGGCTGCAGCCACATCTATCGAGACGGCGCCCCGGCGCCGCTCCACTAACCGCCCGTCCGGGCGCAGGGGTCGCAATGGCCAACGTCGCGGTGATCGGCGCCCAGTGGGGCGATGAGGGCAAGGGCAAGATCGTCGACTGGCTGTCCGAGCGGGCCCAGGTGGTGGCGCGCTTCCAGGGCGGCCACAACGCCGGCCATACCCTGGTCATCGACGGCGTCACCTACAAGCTCAGCCTCTTGCCCTCGGGCATCGTGCGCAAGGGCAAGCTCTCGATCATCGGCTCAGGCGTCGTCGTCGACCCCTGGGCGCTGCTGGAGGAGATCGCCCGGCTCCGCGGCCAGGGCATCGAGATCGGCCCGGGCAACCTGCACATCGCCCACAACGCCAGCCTGATCCTGCCGCTGCACCGCGAGCTCGACGCGCTGCGCGAGGAGGCGCCGGGCGGCCGGCCGATCGGCACCACCCGGCGCGGCATCGGCCCGGCCTACGAGGACCGGGTCGGCCGCCGCGCGATCCGCGTCTGCGACCTCGCCGACCTCGAGGGGCTGCCGGCCAAGGTCGACAACCTCTTGGTGCATCACAACGCGCTGCGCCGCGGCCTCGGCCAGCCGGAGGTCGACGGCGCCCGCCTGATCGAGGAACTGAAGGCGATCGCGGTCGAGATCATGGCCTATTCCGCCGTGGTCTGGCGCGACCTCGACTTAGCGAGGCGCAAGGGCAAGCGCATCCTCTTCGAGGGCGCGCAGGCGGTCATGCTCGACGTCGACCACGGCACCTATCCCTACGTCACCTCGTCCTCGACCGTGGCCGGGCAGGCCTCGCTCGGCTGCGGCATCGGCCCCGACGCCATCAACTTCGTGCTCGGCATCGCCAAGGCCTACACCACCCGGGTCGGCCGGGGCCCGTTCCCGACCGAGCTCGACGACGAGATCGGCCGTCGGCTGGGCGAGCGCGGGCACGAGTTCGGCACCGTCACCGGGCGGCCCCGGCGCTGCGGCTGGTTCGACGCGGTGATGGTGCGCCAGGCGGTGCAGGTCTCCGGCATCCGCGGCATCGCCCTGACCAAGCTCGACGTGCTCGACGGGCTGGCGGAGATCAAGGTCGCCACCGGCTATCGCCTGGACGGGCGCAAGATCGACTACCTGCCGGCCGAGAGCGGCAAGCAGCACCGGGTCGAGCCGGTCTACGAGACGCTTCAGGGCTGGGCCGAGAGCACCCGCGGGGCGCGCCGCTTCGCCGACCTGCCGGCCACCGCGATCAAGTACATCGTCCGCATCGAGGAGCTGATCGGCGTGCGCGTCGCCCTCCTCTCCACCAGCCCCGAGCGCGAGGACACCATCCTGGTCCGCGACCCGTTCGTCGATTGAAGGGGGCGGCGTCTGCCGGCTCGCATTGTTCGGCATTCAGTGCGAGAATGCGTGCTGTAGTGCAAGCCGAACGAGTGGCGGGGGTAATGGAGTCATTCGTCAAGTCTGTTGCGAGGTACGTTGTCGAGACTGGTCGCCTGAATGAACTGGCGTCCTCCACCGAGGAGACGTTCTATCCCGCAATTCGCGACCTGTTAACGGCGATTCTGCGAGAGCAGAGACTTCCGTTCGAAGTGCGCACCGGCACATCGGAAGCCAAGCAAGGCGGCACCGACCGCCCTGATTTCGTGCTTGCCGACCCTGCCTTGTTCGTCGGCGTGTTCGGCGAGGTCAAAAAGCCCGGCGTATCCCTCGACGAGATCGCGTTCTCGACCGAACGGGGCAACCAGATCGGCCGTTACCTAGCCCGCACCGGCGTCGCGCTGATCACAAACGTCCGCAGCTTCGGCCTGTTGGCCTGCGCCCCTTCTTATAAACGCATGCCGGGGGAGCCTGTCCCGCCGGAGCAGCGCGAACTGATTGGCGCAGTGGATTTGTGGACGCGGGTCACCGGCAAAGGTCAGAAGCCGCGCGTCGATGAGGCCACCGTTGAGGAGCTTGTCGCGCTCGTCACGCGCTCGGTGACGGATTTTGCGCCGATTGCCGATCCAGCCGACCTGGCCAAAATTCTGGCCCGGCAAGCACGCGACGCGAAAGAGTCCTTGCCGACCGACCTCCGACCCATCGCGCCGCTGCTTGACGACTACCGACAGGCTCTCGGTCTTTCCTTCGATGTCGGCGACGAGAAGGGCGACCGCTTCTTTCGCTCCAGCTTGATCCAGACCGCTTTTTACAGCCTCTTCGCTGCCTGGATCTTGTGGGACAGAACGAAGGAGAAGGAGAAGGAGGAGGAGGAGGAGGAGGAGGAGGAGGAGCCGTTCGACCTGGAGAAAGCGCAGGCTCACCTACGCATTCCCTTCCTTGAACAGCTTTTCTACGACATCCGCCACCCGCATTATCTGCGCGAACTTGACCTTGCCCGGCATTTGGAGCGGGCGGTCACGACGCTAGGCCGGGTTGACCGAAAGCTATTCCGCAGCCGGATGAGCTTCCCGACGGTCGACGACGAGAGCCCCGCAATTGCCGCCATCACCTACTTCTACGAGCCGTTTCTTGAGGCCTTCGACCCGCAGCTTCGCGAAGAATTGGGCGTCTGGTACACGCCGCCGGAGATCGTTCGCTACCAGGTTCGGCGTATCCATCACCTCCTCAAGACCGAGCTGGGCCGGAACCGCGGCCTTGCCGACCACAACGTCGTGGTGCTCGACCCCTGCTGCGGGACGGGCGCCTATCTTCTGGAAGTGGCACGCTGCATCGCCGAGGAGCTGCGCCGCGAGGGCGACAGCGCCGTTGTTGGGATGGAGCTTCTCAAGGCCTTTGAGGAGCGGATCATCGGCTTCGAGATTCTGACGGCGCCCTTCGCCATTTCGCAATTGCAGCTTTACATTCTGTTGGCCGGGCTTGACGTAGAGCCGCCCGAGGATCACCGCCTGGCGATCTTCCTGACCAACGCGCTCACCGGCTGGCATGAGCAGGGCGATATCAAGCTCAACTTTCCCGAGATGCGCGAGGAGTACGACGCCTCGCAGGCCGTCAAGCAAGCTGCCAAGATCATCGTGGTGCTCGGCAATCCGCCGTACGACCGCTTCACGGGTGCCGCCCAGGCGGAGGAAGCCGAGCTTGTCACCCACTACAAAGGAATTGAGCTGGTCGCGGAGCGTGGCAGAGACGGGCAGGTGAGGCTCGATGAATTCGGCCGGCCGAAGAAGAAGCAACGCGGGCAGAGCCTGCTGTACAAGGAGTTCGGTGTCCGCAAGCAGCTGCTCGACGATCTGTACGTGCGCTTCTACCGGTTGGCCGAGGAACGCATCGGCGAGGCGGCGGAACACGGGATCGTTTCGTACATATCCAACTCCTCGTTTCTCACCGGGCGCTCGCACCCGCGCATGCGCCGGTCGCTGCTGTCGAACTTCCACCGCGTCTGGATCGACAACCTGAACGGCGACAAGTTCAAGACCGGCAAGGTCATCCCCAAGGGCCTGCCGGGCGAGGGGACGGCCGATCAGAGCGCCTTCACCACCGACAGCGATCCGCGCGGCATCCAGCCGGGCACGGCGATCGTCACGTGGCTCAAGCTGCCCAGGGAACGTGCCGACGGCGCCACGGCTCAGGTCCTCTACCGCGACTTCTGGGGTCTGGCGAACTGGAAACGGACGGCGCTTTTCGCCAGCCTGCCCGCGGGCGGCGTGAGGAACTATGCGGCAGTCCCCGCATATGTTCCAATCACACCCACGCAAGAGAACCGGTGGCGTCTGTCGCCCCATGCGCAGGAGCCCGGCTACGAGAGTTGGCCGGGACTCGATGAGTGGTTCCCACAGAACTTCCAGGCCGTCAATCCAAGTCGAGGGCTTGAAGGCACTGTGATCGACGTAGATCACCGCCACCTGACTGTCAGAATTCGAGCCTACTTCGAAGCAGAGACGTTTGACGAGTTGATTGCGTGTTTTCCAGAATTCGGAGTAAAGCGTGCAAATTACGCGCCGCTCGAAGTGTGGAAAGACGTCCGCGCTAAATTCAAGTACGATCCAGATCGAATATTGCCCTATCTCGTGTTTCCCTACGATCAGAGGTGGATCTACTATTCTGAACATCCTCATTTTCTTGACCGACATAGCCCGGATTTTGCCAGGAACCGAAATGAGAATGAGTTCCTTGTGACGGTGCCAGAGCCGAGAAAGGCATCTGAAACTAGGCCGTTATTTGCTTCGACGCTTGTTGGTTTGCATGTCCATGAACGCGGCTCCGTTGTGATCCCGCGGGAGACGCGCGGGGACGACTTGCTTGCCGACCGTGATGCGAATTTGCCGGAGGTGGCATGGCGTGCTCTTCGCCAGCATTTCGGCCTGACCGGCGAGCGCCGCGATAACGACGCCCGCCGGCTTGCCGGACGCCTGCTTCGTGTGGCCTTGGCCGTGCTTCACGCGCCAGCCTACCAGGCGGACCACCGCAGTGCCCTCTCGGCCGATTGGGCGCATCTGCCGGTGCCGAAGGACGGCGCGCTGTTCGACCGCCTCGCCGAGACAGGTGATCTTGTCGCGCGGTTGCTCGATGCCGACCGTGATGCCCGTGACCAGGTGCTTGCCGTGCTCGACGAGGAGCGTTCCGCCGCGCTGGCGCAAGTTCGCAGGCAGGACGGCGGGTCGGTCCGTCTTGAGGATATGAGGATCACCGTCAACTATTGGGGCGGCGCCAAGGGTGGTTGGCTCGCGCGGCCCTTCACGAGCGAGGAAGATGCTGTCGCGGCGTGGGGCGAGCGAACCGGTGATTTGTATATCTCCGAGGACGTCTTCTTCGCCAACGTGCCGGAAGCGGTCTGGCAGTACCAGCTTGGCGGCTACCCCGTTTTGAAGAAGTGGCTTGGGTATCGCCAGGCAAATCGGCGAAGCGATCAGCCCCTGACTGCGGATGAGCGCAGGTGGTTCAGGGCTGTCGTTCAGCGAATCGCCGCGTTGCTCGCGCTCACGGCCACTCTTGACGAGCTCTATTCCGCCGCCGCCGAGAATGCGTTCACTGCGGAAGAGCTCGGGCTACGTCAGACAGACGATTAGGCGAGAAAACAGTTCGGTGGCGCGCCTCACCCCAGCCGCGCGCCCGTCGGCGCACACGCTCGCGCACATGGCGGGCGCACACAGGGGCAGGGCATTTTTGCGAAACGAAACCCACGGGACGCCACCGCGCCGGCACACAGGCCACGCGCACACCGGCGGGGGCGTTTTTGCGAAACGAACTTGCACTTGCTAATATACCCGGCGACGCCAAAACGGCGATTTGGCCGGCCGGTGGCAGCCGCCGGCGCGGGCTTTGCCGTGGAAAAGCTTGAGAAAACCGCGCCCCGGCCCCTACCTGAGCCGCGCGTCGAGCGCCGCCTTCTTGATCGCCCGCTGCAATTTCTCGAAGGCGCGGACCTCGATCTGGCGCACGCGCTCGCGGCTGATGCCGTATTCCTGGCTCAAATCCTCCAGGGTCGTCGGCTCGTCCTTCAGGCGGCGCTCACTCAGGATCTTGCGCTCGCGCTCGTTCAATTGCTTCATCGCCCGGGCCAAGAGCGCGCGCCGGGCGTCCAGCTCCTCGCGCTCGGCGAGCTCGCTCTCCTGGTCCGGCGTCTCGTCGACGAGCCAGTCCTGCCACTCGCCGTCGCCGTCGAGGCGGACCGGCGCGTTCAGCGAGTTGTCCGGGGCGGCGAGCCGCCGGTTCATCGAGATCACGTCCTGCTCGGGCACGTTCAGCCGGTCGGCGATCAGGGTCACCTGCTCGGGCGCCAGGTCGCCCTCCTCGATCGCCTGGATCTGTCCCTTGATCTTGCGCAGGTTGAAGAACAGCTTCTTCTGCGCCGCCGTGGTGCCGATCTTGACCAGGGACCAGGAGCGCAGGATGTATTCCTGGATGGCGGCGCGGATCCACCACATGGCGTAGGTGGCGAGGCGGAAGCCGCGCTCGGGGTCGAAGCGCTTGACCGCCTGCATCATGCCGACGTTGCCCTCGGCGATCAGCTCGCCGACCGGCAGGCCGTAGCCGCGGTAGCCCATGGCGATCTTGGCCACCAGGCGCAGGTGGCTGGTCACCAGCTTGTGCGCCGCCTCGGCATCGCCATGCTCGGTCCAGCGCTTGGCCAGCATGTACTCCTCCTCCTGCTCCAGCATCGGAAACTTGCGGATTTCCTGCAGGTAGCGCGACAGGCTGCCTTCCGGGCTGGGCGCCGGCAAACGGCTGGAGACGACGTCCTGTTCGCTCATACGAGTAGCGTTCCGTGGGCCTGATGTGGTTGGAGAATCGAGTTGATGATAAGTCCGGGCGGCGGCGACGTCAATCTTGCCGGCAAGCCCCCCGAGCCCCTCAAAGGGCCGCGAGCGCCTTGATCAACTCCCTGATTTCCAACGGCAAATCCGATTCAAATCGGAGCGTCTCGCCGCTCGTCGGATGGCGGAAGCCGAGCCGGTGGGCGTGCAGCGCCTGGCGGCCCAAGGCGGCGATCCGTGCCGCCGCCGGCGCCGGCAGGCCGGCCAGGCGCCGCCCGCCGGCGCGGGCGTAGCGCGGATCGCCCAGCACCGGGTGGCCGAGCCAGGCCAGGTGGACGCGGATCTGGTGCGTGCGCCCGGTGGCGAGCCGGCATTCCAGCAGGCTCGCCGCCTCGCCGTAGTGGGCCAGCGTCCGGTAGCGGGTCAGCGCCGCCTTGCCGCCACGGCCGACCACCGCCATCTTCTTGCGGTTGCGCGGATCGCGGCCGATGGCGCCGGCGATCTTGCCGGCGGCGGGGCGCGGGCGGCCCCAGACCAGGGCGGTGTAGGCGCGCTCGATCTCGCGCGCCTGGAAAGCGGCGGAGAGCCCGGCATGGGCCCGGTCGGTCTTGGCCACCACCAAGAGGCCGCTGGTATCCTTGTCGAGGCGGTGCACGATGCCCGGCCGCTTGATGCCGCCGATGCCGGACAGCCGGCCCTCGAGATGCGCCAGCAGGGCGTTGACCAGGGTGCGGTCGGGGTTGCCGGGAGCGGGGTGCACGACCAGGCCGGCCGGCTTGTCGAGGACCAGCAGCTCGGCGTCCTCGTAGACGATGCTGAGCGGCAGCGCCTGCGGCTCAGGCCGGGCCGGGGCCGCCGGCGGCACCGCCAGCACGATCTCGTCGCCCGGTTTGACCCGGTGCGAGGGCTCGGTTACCGTGGCGCCGCCCAGGCGGACGCGGCCCTCCTGGATCAGGCCCTTCAGACGCATGCGCGAGAGCGACGGACAGGCGTCGGCGAGGAAGCGGTCGAGCCGCTGGCCTTGCGCCGCCGCCCTCACCACGGCCCGGTGGATGACGCCTTCTGACGATACCGTCATGGCCAGAGACTGGACCCGAAACAGGCGCGGGCTCAAGCTCTTGCTTGCCGGGATGACGGTACTGCTGGTCGGGGGCCTCGTGCTGCTGATCGTCGGCATGGCCCGCACCGCGGGCGAACTCGGCCGCGGCGAGGCGGTGGCCGTTCCTTCGGGCTTCGGCGAGCTGCGCCTGACGCTGCCGCCGGGAGCGCGGCTCGAGTCGGTGACCGCCGGCGGAGACCGGCTCTACCTGCGACTCGCGGCCGCCGACGGCAAGACCGAGCTCTTGGTGGTCGATGCCGCGCGGGGCCGGCTGCTGGGCCGCATCGTCCTGGAGCCGCAGCCGTGATCCAGGTGCCTGAGGCCGCGATGGGCGGGCTGCTCCGCGCCTGCGAGGCCGCTTATCCGGAGGAGGCCTGCGGCCTGCTGGTCGGCCGCCGCGGCGCTGACGGCGGCATCGAGGTCGACCGCATCGAGGCGAGCGCCAACCTGGCCCGGGACCGCCGGCACCGCTTCGAGGTCGACCCGCGCCTGCAAATCAGGCTGTTCCGCGAGCTGCGCGGCGGCCCCGACCAGGTCGTCGGCCTCTACCATTCGCATCCCGACGGCCGGGCGCTGCCCTCGGCGACCGACCTGGCCCGGGCCTGGGAGCCGGAGTTCGCCTGGCTCATCGCCGCGGTGCACCAGGGCCGGGCGGTCGCGGTGAGGGCGCACCTGCTCGACCGCGGCGACGGCGGCTTCCGGGAAATCCGCTTGCAGTCCCCGGCCGGGGTGCCCTATCTGCTGGCCGGCGCGGGCGGCACCCAGCCGCGCGGCGGGGGAGGCCAGGGCGGATGAACTTTTCCAGCGACAACGCCACCGGCATCTCGCCCGAGATCCTGGCGGCGATCGAGGCGGCCAACGCCGGCCCGGCGATGGCCTACGGCAACGACGAGGTGACGACGCGGGCGGTGCGGGCGCTCAGCGAGCTGTTCGAACGCGAACTCGAGGCCTTTCCGGTCGCCACCGGCACGGCGGCGAACGCGCTGGCGCTCTCGGTGCTGACGCCCCCTTACGGCCTGATCTACTGTCACCGCCACGCCCATATCGAGGAGGACGAGTGCGGCGCGCCGGAGCTCTTCTCAGGCGGCGCCAAGCTGCACCTGTTGGACGGCGCGCACGGCAAGTTCGGGCCTGAGACCCTGGCGCGGGCGCTGGCGGCGGCCGGGCCCGGCGTCGAGCACCACCCGCAGCCGGCCGCGGTCTCGATTACCCAGGCCACCGAGGCCGGCACCGTCCACACCGCGGCCGAGATCGCCGCCATCGCCGAGGTGGCGCACGGGGCCGGCCTGAAGCTGCATATGGACGGCGCCCGCTTCGCCAACGCCGCGGTCCACCTCGACGCCAGCCCGGCGGAGATCAGCTGGCGTGCCGGCGTCGACGTGCTCTCCTTCGGCGCCACCAAGAACGGCGCCATGGCGGCTGAAGCGGTGCTGTTCTTCGATCCGGCGCTCGCCGCCGACTTCCGCTATCGGCGCAAGCGCGGCGGGCATCTGTTCTCGAAGATGCGCTTCCTCTCGGCCCAGCTCCTGGCCTATGCCACGGGCGAGCTGTGGCGGCGCAACGCTGAGCGCGCCAACGCCATGGCGGCGCGCCTGGCCCGGGGCCTGGCGGCGCTGCCCGGGGCCGAGCTGGCGCACCCCGTCGAGGCCAACGAGGTCTTCGTCACCCTGCCCGAGCCGGTGATCGCCGGGCTGGCCGAGGCCGGCGCCGTCTTCCACCGCTGGGGCGGGCCGGCGAGCCCGACCATCCGCCTGGTCACCGCCTTCGACACCGAGGCCGGCGCCGTCGATGGGGCGCTGGCGGCGGCGCGGGCGGCTCTAGGATGAGCCGGGCGGGGCCGCGGCAAGCCGCTTGACCCTGGGGGCCGCCGCCTGCTAGGTAGCGCCGCCTGCGTCCCCTTCGTCTAGTGGCCTAGGACGCCAGCCTCTCACGCTGGAAACAGGGGTTCGACTCCCCTAGGGGACGCCAGCAAGATCCGACAACCGCGGCCGATGACCGGCAGGGCGCCAAGCCCTGGCACGGCGGCCAATCGGGCATCCGAAAATATCTCGTAATCGGTCTGAAAGTGGTCCGGCCGGCCGCTTGGCGCTTTCGGCCCCGACCCGGGCGTCCGGCCCGGCCCAACCGCGCCTGGGTGTCAGTGGCTGCGGTTGGGCCGGAACCGTCCGTCTCGGAGGGCGCGATGGCCACCAGAGTGTAGCCAGGGTGCCGGGGCTATGAGCCCTGGCGACCACCCGCCCCGAGCCGGGTGCGACGTGTGACCACGTTCCTAACGGCCGCGCGTCAGCGTTCGCTCCGGGGATCTACATTATCGCCACCGGCCGCGAGGGCGAGGGCGTATTTTGTAAATTCTTGTTTAATGTTACACTTCACAGTCAGAGCGCCGTGTGAAGACGGCGCGCATGGGCGGCGCAGGACATGCGGTTCGAAATCGAACACGGTGAAGGTACCGCGGTCTTTCATCGCGAGGAGCGGGTGCTGTGGAGCGGCACGCGCCCGACCCGGTTGACGGAACGCCAGTCCATTCTGCTGCAGATGCTCTGCACGATGCCGGATCGCTGCGTCTCGCGCAATGACTACGCGCAGGTGGTGAGCGGCCGCGACTGGGACCCGCGCCAGCGCCTGCCGTTAGACCAACACATCCACAGCCTGCGTCAGTTCGGCCTGGAGATCGCTTCCAAGCGCGGCGTCGGCTATGCCCTGCTCGGCGCGGGGCGCCGGCTTGACGATGCGGCTGAGCCGGGGGGGTGGCGACCCGAGCCGATTGCCGGGATCGCGAAGGGCGAGGCCACGGCGCAGTTCTGGGTCGACGATCGCGGCCACTGGCTGCCGGCGCTGCCAGATCACGAGTGCCGGGCCCGGCAGCTCATCGGCCTGCCCGACCCGGGCGCCAGCATCTACCTGCTCAGACGTTCCGGCTTTGTCCAACTGCACCTCGGCACCGGCTGGCTGCGCGCCGTCTTCGACGAAGCCGTGGTGGCGCCGGGCGCCATCGGCGCCGTTTACGATTTCCTGTCGACACAGCTGGGATACGAAAAACTCAGCCTCGAAACGGTTGCGCGCGGCACCACGGAATTCGACAACGTCGTTGCCGCCCTGGCCTGGCTGGAACGCACGCAGGGCTTGGCCAACCGGATCGCGCCCGGTTGCGTGATCGAGGAAGCCATGGACCTCGAACACTGCGAGGTCCCTGAGATCCGCGAATTGTTGCAGGCCTGGCGGTCGAGCGCGCGGTCGGACTTCTACGACACCATGCAGGCACAGATCCGCCGCGCCCGCGGGCACCGCGGATCGATGGCGCCGATCCACCGCGTGCTCTGCATCGAGCAGGACCGCGACGGCGAGCCCGTCTACACCGAGGTCGGCCCCGGCATCCTGTTGTTCGGCGCGAACACGGCACTTTACCTGCGCGGCCGACGGGTGCGCGACCAGGCCGCGCCCGGCTACGCCCAGCGCGCCGCCGACCATTATCGCCGCGCCTTGCAGAGCGATCAGCCTATCCTGGCCAGGATCCGGAGCACCGTGCGCTTGGAGCACGGTGTCCAGACCCTGGCGCATCTTCGCCTGTCGCTGCCGGGATTGACCTCAGGCGGCCGAGAGCGTGCGGTGGTAGCGCGCACGGTAAATGTTTGACTGCCGCACCGCCCAGCTGTCGAGGTAGCTGCGCGAGGCCAGCAGCAGGTGCCAATGAATCGCGCCGTCGCGCAGTGAACCGGGGCGCCGCCAGCGCGCACCGTCGACGATGGTCTCGTTGCCCCACTTCGCCGCCGAGCCGCGGGCGACCAGCTGCGGCTCGGTGCCGCTGCAGGTCCAGCTGACGTCCCAGAAGCCGACCGCCAGCGCCTTGGTGATCTGAGGCAGGCTTTCGGGCAGCCCGAGTTCCCGGTACTCCATGCGTACGCCGAGCGAGCAGGTCCAGGCGATGTCGCCCGTCACCTGGCGCGCCTGCGGCGCCCACACCTCGCAGCCCTCTTCCTCGAGGCGCACGTCATCCGGCGCATCGTAGATGAACGACAGGTCCGACATTGCCTGTGCCAGGGTCTTGTTGCGGAGCCGCCTCAGGCGCGCCGCATGCGCGGCCGCCACCTTGCCTTTCCGGTTGCAGGTCACCAGCAGCCCGAAGAAGTTCCGCTTGCTGAGGGGCGACAACTCGGGGTCGAGCTGAGGATTGTAAGGCAACGCGAACATGTCGCGGGCCCGGCCGGCGAGGCCGAGAAACTCGTCCGGATCGTGCGTGACGCGGACGGAAAAGCCCTCTTCATGCAGCCGGCGCAGCGGCAGCAGGATCGCCGCGTCGTAGTTCAGGTCCTTGACCTTGAAGCAGGCGAGATGGCGCAGCACATCGCCGGCAAAGAAGTCTTGTGAGATCATGATACACTCCCCTATTGATGGTTGTAGAGTTCCTTAGGCTACTGCGCCTGGCGATGGACAAGCACGTGAATAATGCGGATCGCTCCGATCCCGATAGCGATCAGCCGCGAACGGGCGGGAAAAGCGAGCGAGCCGGCATCCAGCCCGGCGCGGTCGGGTACCTGAACGCCATTCGGCCGACAGCCGGATCGCGGCCCGCGCCCGTCGCCGACGAGCGGTGGGGCGAAGCGGGTGCGGCGGCGCTGGCGGGGCCGGTCGCCGACGGCTGGGTCGGCCCGCTGCTGATGCTGGCGGGGGCCGGGGCCGCGGCGCTGGCCTGGACCGCGACGCGCAAGATCGCGCCGGGGCTCGGCGGGCCCGAGACGGTCTTCCTGCGCACGCTGATGTTGCTGGTCGTGGTTTCGCCGTGGCTGGTCTTCCGGGGCCGCGAGATGCTGGTGGTCTTCCGCTCGCCGCTGCATCTCCTGCGCATCTTTGCGATCGGCCTGTCGGTGACCTGCTTTGCCGTCGCCCTCAGCTTCGCGCCGCTCGTCCAGGTCACCGCGCTGAGCTTCGTTGCGCCGTTCTTCGTGCTGATCTTGGCGCGCATCTTTTACGGCGAACACGTCGGGGCCTGGCAATGGCTGAGCGTGGGCACGGGCTTCGCCGGCGTGATCCTGGTGCTGTCGCCGGCGGCGTTGGCCGCCGCCTCGGGCGAGATTGCCGGCGCCGGGCTCGCCCTTGGCGGGGCCTTCTGCCTCGCCGTCGCCTGGACGAGCCTGCGCCGCCTGCATTCGCTGCGGCAACCCCTGCTGGTCCTGGTGGTGCCGCCGATCGTGATGACGGCTGCGGTCAGCGGGGCGCTGGCACTGCCGCGCCTGCGGCCGCCGCCGCTGGAGGTGCTGCCGACGCTGGCCGCGGCGGCGCTCTTCACACTGCTGGCGCACCTCTTGCAGTGCCTGAGTTTTCGGTACGGGCGACCCACCCGGGTCGCCCCGGTCGACTTCACCCGCCTGCTCTTCGCCACCCTGTTCGGCGTCCTGTTGCTGGGCGAGACGCCATCGCAGTTTCTACTGTTCGGCTCCTTGCTGATCGTCACCGCCGCTCTCTACGCCTCGCGGGTCCGCGCACCGGCGTGAGTGCGGCGACGCGTCGCTCCGGCGAGCCGGTCGCTGAGACGCGGCGGCGGCAACCGGGTGGTTTCGCGGCTGGGCATCGGGCCGGGCTGGGAAAACCCTACCTCTGCGTGAACAGTCTTCTGCCGGCGCCTAGAAATGGAAGGCTGCGGCGATCCTGAAGAGATGCTGGCCCGGCTTCACCGTGATGATGGATTCTTCGAAGTCTTCATAGGCGGTGTAGGCGTACTCACCCCGAACGGAGAATCGGTCGGTTACCAGCGCCTCCAGCCCGACCCCGACGCGGAGCGCATTCAGATCCTCCGACTGCGATCCGACGCCCGGGGCGGAGGCCTCGAAATCCGTTCGCTGCCAGCCGATCCGGAGGTACGGCAGGTAACGCTCCTCGATCACCCAGCCGGCGCGAAAGGCGATGCCATAGCTCAATCGGGCTTCGAGCGAGACGGTGGTCCCGAACAGCGAGCCCTCCTCGGCCCCGTCGTGGCCGAACTCGGCTTCGAGGCCGCCGTAGAGCGCCTGGTTGCGCAGCCCGAAACCGAAGAAGCCACCGAAGCCAAAGCCGTCGGCGTCGAAATCGGCGCTGCCGAGACCCGTGATTGTAACGTCGGCGTCGTAAAGCGAGTAGGCGCCGTAGCCGCCGAGGTAAAAGCCCTGGAAAGCCGGCTGCGCGGCCGCCGGGACCGCGCCCAGCGCACCCAGGATTGTCATTACCGCCGCAAATCGCCGAAGCCGCATGATCAAAGCCCTTTAAGTTAGAGTGATAGTTAGTAAAGAATACTTATACGGGTGTATCAATTTGTCAACATCCTCGCATATCGGGGCCATGTAGAAGGAATCATCGGATGCAGAAACTATCTAGCTGTACCCGTGTTTTCGTGCCAGTCGTCGGTTGGCCTCGCGTCTTGTCGCCTCGCGGCTCGGCCCGGTCCGGCCGGGAACCGCCGCGCGCCCGCGCGGTTGTCCTCAGGCGCCGCACCTCGGGTGCCGCGTAAACCGAGGGACGCGGATGTCGATGCCGATCCGGCGCGCGCTTCTGGTCGTCAGCCGCCGAAGCCGGCACGGCGAGGGCGACCTGTCGGCCTGCTTGGAACGGCTGCACTCGCTGGGGCTGGCAGTGACGGTGCACGCGGCCGACCGGCCCGAAGAGGTGCCGGCGCTTATCCGCGGATGCCGCGCAGGCATCGATCTGGCAATTCTCGGCGGCGGCGACGGCACCGCGAACCTCGCCGCCGAGGCGCTGGTGGAGCGCCGCCTGACGCTTGCGCTTCTACCCTTGGGCACGGCCAACGATCTGGCGCGGACGCCCGGGATGCCTTCAGATCTGGGCAGGGCGTGTGAAATCATCGCCGCGGGGCACGCGCGCCGGATCGACCTCGGCCAGGTCAACGGGGAATACTTTTTCAACGTCGCCAGCGCCGGCATCGGCGCACAGGTGCCGCAGCGGCAGGCTGGCGCGCGGAAACGTCGCTGGAAGGTTTTTGGGTACCTGCCCAGCGTCGTCGAGGCCTACAGGGCGACCCGGCCCTTCGGCGCCGAGATCGACTGCGACGGAGCGCATCGCCGGCTGCGTTGTCTGCACCTCGCGGTCGGCAACGGCCGTCACTACGGCGGCGGCATGACGATCGCCGCCGAGGCCGGCATCGACGACGGTGTGCTTGCTCTGTCGGCCCTCAGGCCGCAAGGCCTCGCCTCCCTGGCGCTGCTGGCGCCGGCGCTGCGCTGGGGCCTCCAGCACGAGGGCGGACGGATGCTGAGCCTTCGTGGCCGCCGCATCGACGTGCGCGCACTGCCGGTGCAGGCGATCAACGCCGACGGCGAGCTCATTGCCGAGACACCGGCCAAATTCCGGGTGGCGCGCCGGGCGCTGCGCCTGATCGTGCCGGACACGTCCGCCGAGTAAGGAATCTTCCGCCTTGATACGCGATGAGCTTGAAGTGGCGCTAAACGACGTAATCCTCGCCGCCCGCGCGGCCGCTGACGGCTATGATACGGCCGCGGGACTGTCCGAAGGCCAATGCCTGACGGCCCTGTTGTGCGAGGGCCGAAAACGTTGTCGGGCCGCCGCCGCGGCGCTGGAGACGGAGCAGCGCCGGCGCGGTCACCCGCCAAAAGCCAAGGACGAGGAAAATATTCTGGTGCGCGAAGTGGTAACGCACGTCAAGGCGGCGCTGGCCATGGACGACATCGTCCCGGTGCTGCAAGAGCGTCGCGCCGACGAGGAGCGGATGGTTGACGCCTGTCGGACCCTGTTGGCTCTCGATCCGCCGCCGAGCCTGCGACGGCCGACCGGTCAACTGCTGCGGCGGGCCGAGTCCGCGCGGGGCCGATTGGCGGCACTGGCGAGGGAAGACTGAGGCATACTGGCGGCAGACGCGGCAGCATGTTCCGGCCGGTCGGCGCCGTGACGGCGAACCTCAAGCCGCCGCGAACACCTCTCGCAAGGCCCGCTCCAGTCCGCTCACGGTGATGGGTTTGGCCAGTATCGACGTGCCGGCGAAACGCTCGGGCAGCATCCTGATGTCGTAGCCGGTGGCGAAGATGACGGGCACGCCCTGCGAGATAAGGTCGTCGGCGAGGTCGAAGGAGTAGTCGCCGTTCATTTTGACATCCAGGATCGCCGCGTCGAGCGCTTCCGATAGCACCAACGCCTGCGCCTGCTCCAGCCGGCCTGCGGGACCAACGACCGTGCCACCCTGCTGTTCGATCATCAGGCTCATATCAAGCGCCGCCAGATATTCATCCTCGAGGATGAGTATGCGTTGTCCGTCCAGATGCTTTGCCACGGCGATCTCTTCCCGGCCTCACGCCGGCAGCGGAAATTCGAGCCGGCAGGCGGCGCCATCGCGGTGGAAGGTCAAGGTCGCGCTACCACCCAGCATGTGGGGCAGGCTCTCCTCGATAACCTGCGAGCCGAAGCCCTTGGGTGGCCGGGTGTTGTGGATCGGTACGCCGCGTTCGCGCCAATCAAGGCTCAGGTAGGTGCGGCCGGGCCGACGCCTAATGGCCCAGCTGATCTCGATCCTGGCGCCCGGGACCAGCAGGGCGCCGTATTTGGCGGCATTGGTGGCCAGCTCGTGGATCGTCATGCCGACGGCCTGCGCGTCTTGCGGCGAGAGTTCGACCACCGGTCCGTCGACGCTGACATTGTTCCCGTCATCGGCCCCCGCCGCCGCCAGTTCGAGGCGGACGATGTCGTGAAGGGCGACCGCCTTTGGCGGACTCGCGACGAGCAGGTCCTGGGCCCGCGCCAGCGCTCCCAGCCGCGCCTCGAACGCGGCAAAGAAGCCGTCGAGGTCGAGGCTGTGGCGGCGCGTCTGAATGGCCAGCGCGCGCACGTTGCCAAGGAGATTCTTCACGCGGTGGTGGAGCTCGCCCAACAGGGCGGTCTGCCGGATTGCCGCCCGACGCTGCTCGGTGATATCGCGGATGGCAAGCAGGATCAGGTCGAAGGGATCGAGCCGGCGGGCGTTGAGCAGCATGATCCGCCGGCCAAGAGCGTGAAATTCATGCTCGACCTCGTAGTCGTCGAAGCTCGTTTGCCCGGGCAGGACGTCTTCCAACAGCCGGCGCAGCTCCGGGATGTCCCACTGCCCGTTGCCCAGTTGGTAGATCAGGCGGCCTACGGTTTCCTCCGGCCCAACCTTGAAACGCTCGTAAAAGCTCCCGTTGGCCGAGTGCACGCGCAGGTCCGAACGCAACACCAGGAGGGCCTCGCGCATGCTGTCGATCAGCTTCTCGGAAAAGTCCTTTTGGCCTTCGAGCTCGAAGCGCAGCCGTTCGCTCTCGGTGTCGTCGGAGATGGCCAGCAGAATGCGGTTCGGGGCGCCCTCCCGGGGCATGTGCTTGGCGTTGAGCCGCATGATGCGGACGCCGATGTTCTCGAACGCGTGTTCCACGCGGTAGTCCTCGACGCTGCCGTCCCCGTTCGTCAGCGCCTCGAGCAGGCGGCGCAGTTCGGGAATGTCCCACTGCCGGTTGCCGAGCTCGTAGACGGGCCGCCCCACCGTCGCCTCGGCGTCGACCTGGAACTGGCGCAGGAAGGCCGGATTGGCCGAGACAACGCGCAGGTTTCCGTTCAGGACCAGCAACGGCTGCGCGATCGCCGCGACGATCGCGGCTGACATATCAAGGGTTGTATGATCGGGCATGAGAATGCTGCGTACGCACGTCCTTGTATACAGAATTGAGAACAGCAGGCGTGAAACTATTAATTATGGTCGTGCAACGGTTCATTCACTTCACGCCTACATGTTTTGCGCGGTTTTCCTCCGGACTCCTATAAAATTAATACCAGTCCCGAAATTAATAAAAGCGCGGATAATGCCTTTATCACGGTCGCGTTTACCGGCTCGCAGATCACGTCGAGTTTATCCGTTTCTGGGTCATCGTCGCTTCCTATTTGATCCGGTATGCGAGGCTTTTCAAGGAGCTACCTTTTCTTGACGCAAATATCGCACATGACTTGCTAGCTGGGCCGACAGCCGCGCCGCATCTCCGCACGATGGGGGAATAGTCAACGGGCCCATCGCGTCCTCACGGATAGCCCGGCCCGCGCCCCGTACGTCGTCCCTGATCCCGCCGCGAAAGATCGGACGGGGCCACATGCAGCTTGGCGGCTGCCGAATCTGCAGCCCCGGCCGATCGCTCGAGTTTCACCAGTTCGTGCAGGGAAAGGAACCTTAACATGCGCGCCTCCGGCATAACCGTCCTCAGCGCCGTGGTCTGCGCCGTGGCCTTCACTTTGGGCGCGGCTGCCATCGCCGGGACGCCCTCGCGGTCGTCCCCGACCCCGACATCCCCGTCGCAGCAGGGCTTCAGTGAGGAAGCGCTGAGGAAATTCGCGATAGCGATCGTCGAAGTGCAACGGATCGGCGAAACCTATCGGCCGCAGCTGCAGGCGGCCAAATCGGCCGAGCAGCGCCAAACGCTGCAGTCCCAGGCCGTCGACGAAATGGTTACGGCCGTCAGCGAGACCGGTCTTTCCGTCGAGTCCTACAACGAAATCCACCGGGCCGCTCGGACCGATCCCAAACTGGCAAGCCAGATCGACGAATACATGCGCAAAGCGCGATGAATTCGGCCGGCAGACGCAACTCTCTTGGAACGGAACACAACGCCGCGCCGAGCTGTCGCGCCGCGGGCCAGCGGCAGCGCGGCGATAAGCGTATGCCATAGTCGAAGCAAGCCGCGAGGGCCAGAGCGCGCGCTCTGCAATAGAAGCCCCGCCGACCTGATGCGGGGGTAGGGGGGTGGGTCGGCGGGGCAGGGTAGAATTTATTACCCTGCCTGCAATGACGTAATGCGAGCCGGCTGTATTCCGCGACCTGGCATGGAATAGAACGGCAAACCGCGCGTCGATCACATTAGAAAATTCAAACGTCACACACGCACCTCGCCGGCCTTTCCCACTTGCTTCTTCGGGCCGAGGGGAGAGGAGGAACCAGCATGAAGGCTGTGCCGCGCAGTTCGCTTGGCGACGCCTGCGGCACACTCAGCAATGCGGTCTCCTGCGCCATCTTCAGCCTGTTCTACTTGGCCGTCTGGGTGCCCGCGCCGGCTGCAGCGACGTCTCCGGATGGGTTGTCGGCGGCAGGGCCAGATATGGCAACGAGTCTAGCGAGTCTTGAAATTCAGCAAGCATCCGTCGGACCCCCGCCCCCCGATCGACGCGCCACGACAGAGGCATCAGGGCTTCCTCATGCCGTCATCATCGAGGACGTTGAGGGCAGACATCGCCACCTGCACGTTGCCGCCGTGATCGACGGCGGCAAGCTCACTGACGGTTTCGGCCGCCGGCGGCATACGATGGGCGGCAGTGGCACCCGCCATACCGGCATCGACATAGCGGCGCCCAGCGGGACAGGGGTTCGCGCCGCGGCTGACGGCCAGGTGGTGGAGATGGGCTGGTCCGGCGGCTTCGGGCGCCTCGTCCGTATCCGCCACTGCGGCGGCATCGAGACGGCTTACGCTCACCTCTCTGGCTTTGCCAAACGTTTGGTCGTCGGCCAGCAGGTAAGGCGGAATCAAATCATCGGCTATGTTGGCACGAGCGGGCGCAGCACCGGGCCGCACCTGCATTACGAAATCAGACGTAACGGCCAAGCCGTCAATCCGTTGGCTCTTCAAATGGCACGACAGGGCGGTTAGTCAAGACGCCCCGGAGCGGGCTGCGGCCTCATCGCTGGTGTCGCCCTGTGGGGCTCCGGTTCGCCGGGTTTAATCGCGGTGATCTCGTTGCATTTTGGCGGATAACGGACTATATGGCCCCATCAGCCGTTTGAGATACGCGGCGTATCGCGCTTCGTCACGCCGACCTAGCTGTCATACCCCTCGGAGCTTGATGAGCTGAATGTACCGGCGCATGTCGTGCCGGCACACACTGAACTGTTGAAGGAATCGATAAATGACGACTGGAACCGTGAAGTGGTTCAACGCCGTGAAAGGCTATGGCTTCATTACCCCTGACCAGGGGGGCAAGGACGCCTTCGTGCACATCTCTGCTCTCGAGCGCGCCGGCATCCACAGCTTGGATGAAGGCCAGCGCGTCGAGTATGAGTTGCAGCCGGGCCGTGACGGCAAGTCCTCGGCAGAGAACTTGAAGATCGTTCCCTGAGGCTTCGAGACATGGACGAGCCCCGCTAGCTGCGGGGCTCGTTTCCTGGCGTGGCTGACCAACTAGAGCCAGCCGGGCCGAGGGGCGGCAGCGGCCGCCTGGAACAGGAGGACGTCATCGTTACCGTATTCGTTAGGGACAACAACGTCGACCAGGCGCTCCGGGCGCTGAAAAAGAAGATGCAACGGGAAGGCATGTTCCGCGAAATCAAGCGGCGCAAATACTACGAGAAGCCATCGGAGCGGCGTGCCCGCGAGGCTTCGGAAGCACAACGCCGCCTGCGCAAGCTGCAGCGCAAGCGGGCGCAGCGCGAAGGCCTGATCTAGCTCCCGCCACGCCGCGGCGCCGGCTAAACCGGCGGTGGCGGGCCGCGGCCACGCACGAGGTGGACGATCAGGGTCCCCAGGAACAAGACGATAAAGACCACGAACAGGATCTTGCCGATCTCGACGGCAATTTGGGCAATGCCGCCGAAGCCGAAAAACGCGGCGACGAGCGCCAAAATAAAGAAGAAGATGGCCCAGCCTAACATTGCATCGCTCCTCGCGGTTTTAGGTCACGCCAACCCGGGCTAAACGACCACGCACTCGAAGGTCAGGACGCGTTCGCCGCCGGTGACCAGATCGCCGACGATGCGCGCTGAGCGCCGGTAGTTTTCATGGCAGTATCCTTCCGCCTCGACGGCCGCCTGCCGGACATCGCGCTCGGCGTAAACCGCGTACGAGACAGTGGGATTTTTCCTCGACGCGGTGCGGGCCGAGCAGCGTGCAGGCACCGACGCCCGCCAGCAGGACGGCGCTCGCCAGGATTCGCATGATCTCGTTACCTCGATTTTGGACGCTCAAGGCGGCCACATCCGCTGCCTTAAACGAAAGCAGCGCTATTCGGTTCCCGAAATTTTAAAACGCCGCTTGGCAAGCGTACGGCCATGCGCCGCCGCCCGGCCGCGGCCGGGATTAACTATTAAGTTCGCGGCGCTCCAGATCGCCGACTTCGCCGCGCGCCGGTCGGTCACCGACGCGTATCTGGAGTTATTCAAGATGGTCTCGGGCGCGCGACCCGGAACGGCTGGCGCTGCTCGGCCGAAATTGCGAGGAACCGGACCGGTGCCTTGACGACCTCTCGCTCTGTCACAGGCTGTTCCGGTCGATCGGCGAGGAACGCCGCGGGCTCGACGGCAGGCGCGAGCGCGGCGCTGGCGCGAGCGCGGCCATCGTCGACGAGGTCAAGCGCCTTCTGGAACTCGGCTACCGGACGTTGATCGTCCGCTCCCACGGCGCCGATCCCGCCGAGCAGCCGCGCCACTCCTCGCCGAAAGATCCGACCGAAACTCTAGCCTGACCGCGGGCTACTCGCCCGGCCGCTCCATCAGCGCCAGCCCCTCCATGGCCAGGCCGTAGCCCAAAAGCTCCTGCATCCGCCGTCGCAGGAGTTCGGTGAACATCAAGCGCGTGTAACGTAGCAACAGGGTCGGTCTCTTGGCCAACTCTTCGGCCAGGACCCAGGCGCGCTCCAGCACCTGGCCCTGCGGCAGCACCTCGGCGACAAGGCCCAGCGCCTTCGCCTCCTCGGCACTGAGCGTCTGGCCGGTGAGCAGGAAGTAGCGGCCCCGGTTCATGCCCAAAAGCAGCGGATAGACGATATGCACGCCGTCGCCCGGTACCAGGCCCGAGGCGAAGTGCGCCGAGTCCTGAAAGGCGGCGGTTTCCGAGGCGAGCACGATGTCGGACAGGAGCGGGATTTCCGAGTGCCGCCAGGCCGGGCCGTTGATCGCCGCGATCACCGGCACCTCGATGTCCAGGAGGTTCATGATCAGGGCGCGGCCGTCGCGGTGCACCCGGTCGAACGCCTCGGCCGTGATGCCGGCCGAGATCGCCGATCGGCCCGGCACGGCGCGCGGGCCGGAGAATTCCTCGGCCGTGCCGGTCAGGATGACCACGCGATTGTCGCGGTCGCGGGCGATGTCGGCGAAGGCGTCGGGCAGCTCGGCGTGCGGGCCCAGCCCCCACTTCAACGGCCCGCCGTCGGTGTGCAGCCTCGCCTGCAGGACGCCGTCGCGACGCTCCAGGTTCAGGCATGAATACTTCTCGGCATAGTCGTCGAGTCGGCTCATCGTCTTCCTCCCGTGTGCCAGCGCGATCCGTGGAGTCTAGCCGACGCCGGGTGCCGTCGAAACGACGGCACGCGGCACTCGCGCCTGCGACGCCGAAATTCGCCTGTTCGCTAAGTCTTCGCCGGCGGCGGCAGCATCGAAGGTCGTCCGACCGTAGCCCTTGAAAATCAAGGGCTTGGTGGTGCCCACACTGTGATTTGAACACAGGACCTCTCCCTTACCAAGGGAGTGCTCTACCCCTGAGCTATGTGGGCCACGGGCCTCGCCTCGCCATTACAGGAGGCGGCGTGGGGCGTCAAGGCTGGCGCCACCGTCAGGCGGGCACCTCGCCCAGCACCTGGGTGCGGTGCAAAAGCCGCCGGCTGGCGGCATCGAACGGGTCGCGGCGATGCATGACGCAGCGGTTGTCCCAGAGCACCAGGTCGCCCAGGCGCCAGACGTGCTCCCAGGCCAGGTCCTTGCGGCAGGCATGGGCCCAGAGCGCGTCCAGCAGCCGCTCGCTTTCCTCGACCTCCAGGCCGAGGATGTAGCTGTTGCGCCGCCGCCCCAACAACAGCGCCTTGCGCCCGGTCTCGGGGTGGGTCACCACCAGCGGGTGACGGGCGCCCGGGGTCTGGCGCACGTCGGTCACCGGCGCGAAGCCCTTGCGCAGATCGCCGGCGCTGGTCAGCGAGTAGTCATGGATGGCGCGCCGGCCCTCGATCGCCTGCGCCAGCTCGGGCGGCAGCCGCTCCCAAGCCTGGGTCATCGAGCAGAACATGGTGTTGCCGCCGTCCGGCGGCAGTTCCAGGGCATAGAGCATGCAGGCCGACGGCGGCGTTTCGGTGAAGGTCATGTCGGCATGCCAATCGGCTTCGCCCGCGCCCAGACTGCCGATCGGCCGGCCGTCGACCCTGATGTTGGAGATGATGGTGACCTCAGGCATGGTCGGGGCGTAGCGGCCGAACTGATCGCTGACCTCGCTGCGCGGCGAGGCTTGCGGTTCGCCGAAATAACGGGTGAAGGCGACCAGGGCCTCGTCGGAGAGCCGCTGGTCGCGGAACAGCAGCACCTGATGCTCCAGCCAGGCACTTCGAATCGCGGTCAAGTGCGCCGGCGTCAACGGCTGCGTCAGGTCGAGGTCACGGACCTCGGCGCCGATACCTTTGCCGGAGGGGATGATCTGCATGGTCGTCGCTCCGCCTAACGTCTTTCATCAAGGTAGCAAGACGGCGGCCTCCTGCTCAAGGCGGCGGCGTTGACGTCGGGCCGCGGCGGCGGCAGCATCGCCCGGACCAAGTCGGAGGCTGTGGCATGAACGACGGCAAGCCCGGCCGCAACAAGCCCGCCGCGGCGAAACGGCACGGCAAGGAAACCGAACGCCGGGCCCGGGAGGCCGAGGCGTTGAAGCGCAATCTGGCCCGTCGCAAGGCGCAGCGGCGCGCCCGTGCCGGCGATGGCGAGGGTCGAGGCCGATGAGTCGCGGCCGGCTTTCCACCGGGCGCCGCAACGGCGCCACAATCTTCTGGTTTCGTATCTTGTTGCAATGCGGTAAAAGTCCGCCCGCGCCGGCCGCTGGCCGCCCCCAGTCACGTTAGAGCCATGGACAGGATACGTATCGTCGGAGGCCGCCCGCTCGAGGGCCGGATCCCCATTGCCGGCGCCAAGAACGCGGCCTTGCCCCTGATGACGGCGTGCCTGTTGAGCGAAGAGACGCTGACGCTTCGCAATCTGCCGCACCTGTTGGACATCTCGACCTTACTGCATCTGCTGGCCCAGCACGGTGCCGAGGTCCACATGCAAGGCGACGCTGGAGGTGGCGGCCACCTCGGCAGGGTGATCTCGCTGACCGCGCGCGACATCGCCAGCACCACGGCGCCCTACGACATCGTCCGCAAGATGCGGGCCTCGGTCCTGGTGCTGGGGCCGCTGCTGGCCCGCGCCGGCCAGGCCCGGGTCTCGCTGCCCGGCGGCTGCGCCATCGGCTCCCGGCCCGTGGACCTGCACTTGGCGGGACTGCGCCGCCTGGGCGCCGGCATCGAGCTCGTTGACGGCTACATCATCGCCGCCGCGCCGAACGGGTTGAGCGGGGCGGTAATCCGCTTTCCCACGGTCTCGGTCGGCGCCACCGAGAACCTGTTGATGGCGGCGAGCCTGGCCAAGGGCGAGACGGTGCTGGAGAATGCGGCCCGCGAGCCGGAGATCGTCGATCTCGCCAATTGCCTCTCGGCGATGGGCGCGCGCATCGACGGTATCGGCACTGACACATTGAAGATCCAAGGCGTCGACAGGCTCGGGGGCGCAGACTTCACGGTCATGCCCGACCGCATCGAGAGCGCGACCTACGCCATTGCCGCGGCGATCACCGGCGGCCGGCTCGAGCTCGAGGGCGGGCGCCTCGAGCTGATGGAGGCCACGGTCGGCGTGCTCGGCGACGCCGGTGTCAGCGTGAGCGAATCGGCGCACGGCCTGACCGTCAAAGGTAACGGCGCCCGCGTCCGCGCGGTCGACGTCACCACCGAACCCTACCCCGGCTTTCCGACCGACGCGCAGGCGCAGATCATGGCCCTGATGGCGACCGCCGAGGGCGCCTCGGTGATCGACGAATCGATCTTCGAAAACCGCTTCATGCACGTGCAGGAGCTTACCCGCATGGGCGCCGACATCCGGGTCAGGGGCAGGACGGCGATGGTCCGCGGCGTGCCCCGCCTGTCCGGCGCGCCGGTGATGGCGACCGACCTGCGCGCCTCGGTGTCGCTGGTCCTGGCCGGCCTCGCGGCCGAGGGCGAGACCATCGTCAACCGGGTCTATCACCTGGACCGGGGCTACGAACGCGTCGAGGAGAAGCTCGCCGCCTGCGGTGCCGAAATCGAACGGCTGTCGGACTGAGGCGCCGGCATGGACGATCTGCTGAAGCTCAAGGCCGAGGACGTGGAGGACCTGCAGGTCATCTCCTCGTTCCTGCAGGACGCCCTGACCCGGGTCGGCGACATGACCTTTCTCGCCGACGAGGGCCGCTTCGTCGCCATCTTCAGCCGCTTCATGTGGGAGAGCCGCGACCTGCCGCCGGGCGCCGAGGGCCTGCGGGTCAGGACCGGCCTGCACTTCGATCATGTCGCCAGCGTCGACACCCACCGTATCGACCAGCGCGACCGCGAAGGCCTGCTGCCATTGCTGGCGATCGTCGCCGCGCCCGAGGGCGAGGATGTGCGGATCACCTTGGAATTCGCAGGCGGCGGTGCCGTGCGCCTGACGGCCAGTGCGGTTTCCGCGCGCCTGCGCGACATGGGCCTGCCCTGGCCGACACCGAGCCGGCCCACGCACAGCGGCATCGAGGCGGACTAGGCCGCGCAGTATCGCCATGGATCTTGACGCCGTCAGCAACAGCGATTCCCTGGTCATCGCTCTTCCCAAGGGCCGCATCGCGTCGGAAATGACGCCGCTCCTGGCGGCGGTCGGGCTGACCCCGGAGCCGGCCTTCGACGATCCGGAGTCGCGCCAGCTGCGCTTTGCCTGCGCCGGCGCGGACGTCACCATCGTCCGGGTCAGGAGCTTCGACGTCGCGACCTTCGTTGCCTTCGGCGCCGCCCACCTGGGCGTTGCCGGCAACGATGTGCTGATGGAATTCGACTATTCGGAGATCTATGCGCCATTGGACCTGGGCATCGGCCGTTGCCGCCTCTCGGTGGCCGAGCCCGCCGACTTGGCTGAAGCCGATGATCCGGCGAGCTGGAGCCACATCCGCATCGCCACCAAGTATCCGCGGATCACCCGACGCCACTTCGCCCGGCGCGGCGTGCAGGCCGAGTGCATCACCCTGTCGGGAGCGATGGAGCTGGCGCCGGGCCTGGGCCTGTGCCGCCGCATCGTCGACCTCGTCAGCACCGGCCAGACCTTGAAGGCGAACGGCCTGGTCGAGGTCGAACGGGTCGCCGAGGTCTCCTCGCGTCTGGTGGTCAACCGCGCCGCCTTCAAGACCCGTTCGCAGGAGATCGGCGCCTGGATCGAGCGCTTCCGCGAGGCCGTCGATGCCGCATGAGCTGAATAGCCGCGATCCAGGCTTCGAGGCGGCGTTCGCGGCCTTCCTCGAAATCAAGCGCGAAGCCGCGGCCGACGTCAGCGGCGTGGTAGCCGCGATCCTGGCCCGAGTCCGGGCCGAGGGCGATGCGGCGCTGCTGGCCCTGACGGCGGAGCTCGACCGGGTCGAGCTGACCCCCGCCATGCTTCGCCTCGATGCGGCCGAAATCGAGTCCGCCTGGCGCCAGACGCCGGCGGAACTGCGCCGGGCCCTGGAGTTGGCGGCCGAGCGGATCGAGGCTTTTCACCGTCGCCAGCTGCCGGACGACCTGGCCTTCGACGATGCCCACGGCAATCGCCTCGGCTATCGCTGGCGCCCGGTGCCGGCGGTCGGCCTCTACGTGCCGGGCGGCCAGGCGGCCTATCCGTCGTCGGTGCTGATGAACGCGCTGCCGGCCCGGGTTGCCGGGGTGCCGCGTGTGGCCATGGTGGTGCCGGCGCCGGAGGGGCTGTTGAGCCCGGTGGTGCTGGCCGCCGCGCGCCTGGCGGGCGTCGATGAGATCTACCGCATCGGCGGCGCCCAGGCGATCGCGGCCCTGGCCTTCGGCACCGAGACGGTGGCGCCGGTCGACAAGATCGTCGGTCCCGGCAATGCATACGTCGCCGAGGCCAAGCGGCAGCTGTTCGGTCAGGTCGGCATCGACATGATCGCCGGCCCATCCGAGATCCTGGTGGCGGCGGACGGCGCGGCGAACCCGGATTGGATCGCTGCCGACCTGTTGTCCCAGGCCGAGCACGACGCCTCGGCGCAAGCCATCCTGATCACCGACGATGCCGGCTTCGCGGCCCGTGTTGGCGCCGCCGTCGCCGGCCAGCTCGCAACCCTGCCGCGAGCCGGGGTGGCGGCTGAGAGCTGGGCCAGGCACGGCGCCGTCATCGTCGTCGCCGACCTGATGGGCGAGGCGCCGGCCCTGATCGACCGCATCGCGCCGGAGCACCTGGAGCTGGCGGTGGCCGAGCCGGAGGCGCTGGCGGCGCGCGTCAGCAACGCCGGCGCCATCTTTCTCGGCCCGCTGACGCCGGAGGCCGTCGGCGACTATGTCGCCGGCCCCAACCACGTGCTGCCGACGGGGCGCAGCGCCCGCTTTTCCTCCGGCCTCTCGGTGCTGGATTTCCTCAAGCGCACCAGCCTGATCCGCTGTTCGGCCGAGGGCCTGGCGGCGATCGGTCCCGCCGCCGTCCGCCTGGCCGAGGTCGAGGGCCTGCCGGCGCACGCCGCCTCGGTGGCCCGGCGGCTGGAGCGGGACTGACGGCGGAGGCGGGGTTGAGCGCGCAGCAACGCATCGCCAACCTGACGCTCGATGACAGCACGGTGCTGCGCCGGGCCGCCCACCTCGAGCATGAGCGCCGCGTCGCCCTGGTCGACATCCTGCAGGAGAACTACTTTCGCCCCTTGGGCGACGTCGAGGGGCCCTACGATTTGCGCCTCGGCATGCAGGAGAACCGGCTCGCCATCGACATCCGCACCATGGGCGAGGAGCGGCTGGGCCTGATCCTGCTGTCGCTGACGCCGCTGCGCCAGGTGATCCGCGACTACCTGACGGTGTGCGAGAGCTATTACCAGGCGCTGAAGAGCGCCGCCCCCTCGCAGATCGAGGCCATCGACGTCGGCCGTCGAACCTTGCACAACGAGGGTTCGGAGACGCTGCGCCAACGTCTCGCCGGCAAGGTCGAGCTCGACCACGAGACCGCACGCCGGCTGTTCACCCTGATCTGCGCCCTGCGCGCCCGCGGCTGACGGGCGGCGGCGGCGTCCCGCGCTGAATCGGGAATTGGCTTGCTTTTTCCCGTCTCGCTCCGCATTTTTGGGCACGCAAGGGTCGAGGAAGAATGGAGATGCCATGGCGAAGGAAGAACTGCTCGAATTTCCGGGCACGGTAAAGGAGCTTTTGCCGAACGCGATGTTTCGCGTGACGCTCGAAAACGGCCACGAAGTTCTGGCCCATACTGCCGGCAAGATGCGCAAGCATCGCATTCGCGTGCTGGCCGGCGACAAGGTCCTGGTCGAAATGACGCCCTACGATCTGACCAAGGGCCGCATCACCTACCGCTACAAATAGTCGATCCGTCTTCTGGCGTTGCTCGGCCGCATGCAGGAGACGCCGCCATCGAATGTGCCGCCGCTGGTCTTGGCCTCCGCCTCGCCGGGGCGTCTGCAGCTGCTCGAGGCTGCCGGACTGGCACCCGACGTGGTGGCGCCTGGCGCTATCGATGAGCGGCCTTTGCCGGGCGAGCTGCCGGCCGCCTTGGTGCGCCGCCTGGCGCTGGCCAAGGCCGAACGGACGGCGCGCGAACACGCCGCCGCCTTCGTCCTCGGCGCCGACACCGTGGTCGCGGCCGGCCGACGCATTCTGCCGAAGACGGACGACAGCGATCAGGCCCGGCGTTGCCTGGAGCTGCTCTCCGGCCGCCGGCACCGGGTGCTGACGGCGATCGCCGTGATCGCCCCGAAACGGCCGGCCGCGGTGCGGCTGGTCTGCTCCACCGTTGCCTTCAAGCGCCTGGCCGCGGGCGAGATCGCCTGGTATTTGGCCAGCGGGGAATGGCGGGGCAAGGCCGGGGCCTATGCCATCCAGGGCCGCGCCGCGCGCTTTGTCCGTTGGCTTTCGGGCTCCTATTCCAACGTCGTCGGCCTGCCGCTGTTCGAGACCGTGGCCCTGCTCGAAGGGCTCGGCTTTCCGGTGTGGACCGAGCGACGGCGCGGGCGCGAAGATGAGCGATGAGATCCTGATCAGCGTCGGGTTGGCGGAGACGCGGGCCGCGCTGCTGGCGCACGGCCGCCTGCAGGAGCTCGAGATCTGGCGGCCCGATCAGCAGGTGCTTGCGGGGGCGATCTATCTCGGCCGGGTCAGCGCCCTGGCGCCGGGCCTGGACGGGGCCTTCGTCGCCCTGGGCGAGGCCCGCGAGGGCTTTCTCGGCCGCCGCGACCTCGGGCCCGCTGCCGGTCCCGACGACGGGGCGACAGCGGTGCGCCGTCGCCTGAACGAGGGACAGGCGGTGCTGGTGCAGGTTCGGCGGGCGGCCAGTGGCGGCAAGGGCGCCTTGCTGACGATGGCGCCGACCTTGCCCGGCCACACGCTGGCCTACCGGCCTCACGCCCGTGCCGCCGTGCTCTCGCGGCGCATCGCCGAGCCGGCCGAGCGGACGCGGCTCCGGGCCTTGGCCGAGCGTCTTTCCGGGCCCGGCGGCGCCTTCATCGTCCGCACCGCCGCCGCCGGCATCGAAGCGGCGGCCCTGGAACGCGAGGCCGAGGCCCTGCGCCAGCGTTGGCGCGAGATCGAGGCCGCCGCCGCAGGCGCCGCCGCGCCGGCCTGCCTCGATGGCGACGATGACCCCGTGATCCGCACCCTGAGGGAGCACCTGCATCCCGGCATCGCCAGCGTCAGGCTGGACGACGGCGAGGCCTTGCGCCGCGCCCGCGCCTGGTGCCGGCAGGCCGCGCCCTGGGCGCTGTCCCGCCTGGCACTGCACGAGGGCGAGGCGGCGCTGTTCGAGCGTCATGGCGTCGAGGCGGCGATCGAAGCCGCCCTGGGGCCGCGGCTGATGCTGCCGGGCGGGGGCTGGCTCAGCATCGAGAGTACCGAGGCGCTGACCGCGATCGACGTCAACGCCGGTGCCGCGGCCGCCGGGGAGCGTCGGCAGGCGGTGGCGCTCGCCACCAACCTCGAGGCCGCGGCCGAGATCGCCCGCCAGCTCCGCTTGCGCCGGCTCGGCGGCCTCGTCGTCATCGATTTCCTGCGCCTGGACGAGGCCGGCGACGCCGGCCGCGTGCTGGCGGCGCTCGACGCCGCCCTGGCGGGCGATCCGACGCCGACCCGGCGCTCCGAGTTCTCGGCCTTCGGCTTGGTCGAGCTGAGCCGCCGGCGCCGCGGCGCGCCGCTGGCCGAGCGCCTGGGCGAGCCGTGCCGCCAGTGCCGGGGCCGGGCTTGGCAGCCGACGGCGCGGACCTTGGCCGAGGCGCTGCTGCGCCGGGCGGTGGCCGAGGCGCGGCGCAGTCCCGGCGGCGTCCTCCGGCTGATCGCGGCACCGGAGGTGATCGAGGCGTTGGCCGGGCTGCCGGGACTCGATGCGGAGGCGCTCTCGCGCGTCCTCGGTCGCCGCGTCGCGCTGGTCGGCGAGCCGGGCCGGGCCCGCGAGGCCATCGAGGTCGCCTGGCAGCAGCGGGAGGGCCGGCATGACGAGGCGTGAGGCGAGCAGCTGCCCGGTCTGCGCGCGGCTCGCGGTGGCGCGCTATCGGCCGTTCTGCTCGAAGCGCTGCGCCGATGTCGACCTCGGCCGCTGGCTCGAGGGCCGCTATCGGCTGCCGGCGGCGGAGCCGCCTGAGGAGTTCGATCCGGACGCCTGGCCGCCGGCCGACGCGCCGCCCGGGGATGGCGAGGACGAAGACGGCGAGGGCTAGCTGTGAACTTTCGGGAGGTTGTCCACTCGGTCCCGGCCAGACTGGACAGGCCTCGGGATTTCACCTAAAACCCGGCTCCGAGACAGCGCCGGCCGGCGCTGCCGCCCCGGGCCCAGGTAGCTCAGTTGGTAGAGCAGCGGACTGAAAATCCGCGTGTCGGTGGTTCGAATCCGCCCCTGGGCACCATTTTAAATCAATGCCTAAGAACCGCCCGGCGCGTTGGCTCCGCCCTGCGCATTGCGAGCGTGGGCCGAACCGAAGTCCGCGGAGACGAGGCCGTTGAGGCCAGCCGCCTTGCCGGCTGCGGCGACCGATCGTTTTCTTGAATCCTGCCTCGTGGCCAGACGGCGGCCGGCGGTGGCGCCATCTGCGGGTGAGCGAGCCGCGGCACGGGCCCGCCGGGGCCCAGCTTTGCATCCTGCGCGCCGACGTGGTTAGATTCCCGCACGGCCACGGACACGCGGCAGCCGATACTCGGTCCTCCGGCATGGCCGGAATTGCGGGGACCGGGGGCGCCGGGTGCGATGTTCCGCAGCGTCTGCGCAAGGGCCGCTACGGCCCGCGCGAGACTCCCTTGGCGATGTGCAAGGCGTTGCAGAACCGCGACAACGCACCATCATATTCGCCTTTGGGAGTGCAAACTTGCAGGAGTCGAAACCGAAATCGAGGACGCAGCTGCGGGCCCGCACCCAGGTCGGGAAGGCGGTGCGGGAGCCTGATGAGAGGCTGCAACGCCTGGCCGCCAGCCGTATCGCCATCGAAGCCGTCAGCCCGGAGATCGATGCCGGCCGCTTCGCCGCGAAGACCACGGTCGGGGCCGTGTTCGCCGTCGAAGCCGATGTCTTCGGCGACGGCCACGATGTCATCGAGGCAGCGCTGCGCTACCGGCCGGCGGGCGCCGAGGCCTGGTCGGAAGAGCCGATGCTGCCCTTCGACAACGACCGCTGGCGCAGCCATGTTCGCCTGCCCCAGAACGGGTTTTACGAGTACACGCTGATCGCCTGGAGGGACCTGTTCGCCAGCTGGCGCAGCGAAGTGGTGAAGAAGCACGCGGCCGGTCAGGCCATCGCCTTGGAACTGGAAGAAGGGCGCCGCCTGGTCGAGGTCACGGCCAAGGAGACGGAGCGGGCCTCAAAGTCGGACACGGCGGCGTTGTCGAGGCTGGCGAAGTCCCTGGCCGGCAGTCCCGGCGAAGGCGACCGCTTCGCCCTGCTGATGGCCGAGGATACCGGCGTCCTGATGAAGCGGGCGGCGATCCGCACCAATCTGACGCAGTACGAGCGCATCCTGAAGATCTTCGTCGACCGCCCGACCGCCGCCTTCAGCGCCTGGTACGAATTGATGCCGCGCTCGCAGTCGGGCGACGCGAAGCGCCACGGCACCTTCGATGACGTCATCGCGCGCCTGCCCTATGTCCGCGACCTGGGCTTCGACGTCCTGTATCTGCCGCCGATCCATCCGGTCGGCACGACCAACCGCAAGGGCCGTAACAACAGCCTGGCGGCGGCGCCGGACGATCCGGGCAGCCCCTACGCCATCGGTTCGCCCGAAGGCGGCCACGACGCGATCCATCCCGAACTGGGCGGCTTCGAGGATTTCCACCGCCTGGTCGCCGCGGCGCGCGAGCATGGCCTCGAGATCGCGCTCGATTTCGCCACCCAGTGCTCGCCGGACCACCCCTGGATCAGCGAACACCCCGAATGGTTCGACTGGCGGCCGGAGGGGTCGATCAAGTTCGCCGAGAACCCGCCGAAGAAATACGAGGACATCGTCAACGTGCACTTCTACCGCGGGGCGCTCCCTGACCTCTGGCACGCGCTGCGCGACGTGGTGCTGTTCTGGATCGGGCACGGGGTCAGCATCTTCCGCGTCGATAACCCGCACACCAAGCCCTATCCGTTCTGGGAATGGCTGATCGGCGAGGTTCGCGGCCGCCACCCCGAGACGATTTTCCTCTCCGAGGCCTTCACCCGGCCGAAGGTGATGAAGCGGCTGGCCAAACTCGGCTTCACCCAGTCCTACAGCTACTTCACCTGGCGCAACACCAAGCAGGAACTGACCGATTACCTGACCGAGTTGACCCAGAGCGAATGTCGCCACTACATGCGGCCAAACTTCTTCACCAACACCCCCGACATCAACCCCTACTACCTGCAGCACGGCGGCCGCGCCGGCTTCCAGGTACGGCTGGTGCTGGCGGCGACCCTGGCCGGCAACTACGGCATCTACAACGGCTTCGAGCTTTGCGAGGCGGCGGCGATCGCCGGCAAGGAGGAATATCTCAATTCGGAGAAGTACGAGATCCGGGCCTGGGACTGGGACCGCCCCGGCCATATCAAGGACGATATCCGCCTCATCAACACCTTGCGCCAGAGCCACCAGGCGATGCGGGAATTTACCAACCTCAGTTTCTACAATGCCTGGAACGATCACATCCTCTACTACGGCAAGCGCACCGCCGACCGGTCGAGCTTTCTGCTGTTCGCCGTCAATCTCGACCCGGACAACGCGCAGGGCGGGCACTTCGAGGTGCCACTGTGGGAGTTCGGCCTGCCTGATGACGCCTTCATCGAAGTCGAGGATCTGGTGACCGAAAGCCGCTTCACCTGGCACGGCAAGGTCCAGCATATGTGGCTCGACCCGGATCAGCGTCCCTATGCGATCTGGCGCCTGCTGCCGCCGGGAAGCGACGCATGACGGAGGGCGTCGGACCTCCCGTCTCCGCCGCGAACGCGCCGGCCGCAAGCACCGTTCCCCGCCGCGCCGACAGCAAGATCGATCGCTCGCAAACCGACTGGTACAAGGACGCGATCATCTACCAGCTGCACGTCAAGGCATTCCAGGACTCGAACGGCGACGGTCTGGGGGATTTCGGCGGCCTGCTGCAGCGGCTGGACTACGTCGAGTCGCTGGGCGTGACGGCGATATGGCTGCTGCCGTTCTATCCCTCGCCGCTGCGCGACGACGGCTACGACATTTCCGATTACCGCTCCATCAACCCCGCCTACGGCACGATGCGCCAGTTCAAGGCGTTCCTGGCCGAAGCGCACCGGCGCGGCCTCAGGGTGATCACCGAGTTGGTCATCAACCACACCTCCGACCAGCATCCCTGGTTCCAGCGCGCCCGCGCCGCCAAGGCCGGTTCGGCCGCGCGCAACTTCTACGTCTGGAGCGATACCGACGAGCGCTACGAGGGCACCCGTATCATCTTCCTCGATACCGAAAAATCGAATTGGACCTGGGATTCCGTGGCCGGGCAGTTCTTCTGGCACCGCTTCTACTCGCATCAGCCGGATCTCAACTTCGACAATCCGCGCGTCGTCGAGGAGGTGATCAAGGTCATGCACATGTGGCTGGACATGGGCGTTGACGGGCTGCGTCTGGACGCGATTCCCTATCTGGTCGAGCGCGACGGGACGAACAACGAGAATCTGCCCGAGACGCACGCCGTGCTGAGGCGCATCCGCGCCAATCTCGACGCCAGATACAGCGACCGCATGCTGCTGGCCGAGGCCAACCAGTGGCCCGAGGACACCCGCCCCTACTTCGGCGACGGCGATGAATGCCACATGGGCTTCCACTTCCCGCTGATGCCGCGCATGTACATGGCGCTGGCGCAGGAGGACCGGCACCCGATCACCGACATCATCCGCCAGACCCCTGACATCCCCGAAATCTGTCAGTGGGCGATCTTCCTGCGCAACCACGACGAGCTGACGCTGGAGATGGTGACCGAGGAGGAGCGCGACAAACTCTGGAAAACTTACGCCGCCGACACCCGGGCCAGGATCAACCTCGGCATCCGCCGCCGGCTGGCGCCGCTGATGGAGAACGACCGGCGCAAGGTCGAACTGATGAAGGCGTTGCTGCTGTCGATGCCGGGCACGCCGATCCTCTACTACGGCGACGAAATCTGCATGGGCGACAACTACTACCTTGGCGACCGCGACGGCGTGCGCACGCCGATGCAATGGTCGACCGACCGCAACGCCGGCTTTTCCCGCGCCAACCCGCAGCAGCTCTATCTGCCGCCGATCATGGATCCCGTCTATGGCTATCAGGCGATCAACGTCGAGGCTCAACACGCGGACCCGTCCTCGCTGCTGAACTGGACCCGGCGCATGGTCACCGTGCGCAAGCGCCACAGCGCCTTCGGCCGCGGCTCGATCTCGTTTCTCTACCCGCGCAACCGGAAGATCCTGGCCTACGTGCGCGAGCACGGGGGCGAGGCGATTCTATGCGCCGCCAACCTGTCGCGCGCGGCCCAGGCGGTGGAACTGGATCTGGCGCGGTTTCGCGGCGCTGTGCCGGTGGAACTTACCGGGCGCTCGTCGTTCCCGCCGATCGGCGAACTGCCGTATCTGCTGACCCTGCCGGCCTATGGTTTCTTCTGGTTCGCCCTTGTCGACGAAGGCGCGATGCCGCGCTGGTACGAGCCGCTGCCGGAGCCGCTGCCGGAGTTCGTCACTCTGACCGCCCGCGAGCAGCGTATCGCCAGCGTGCTGAGCGGTCGCGAGAGGCAGCTGTTGGAACGCGAGATCCTGCCGCGGTTCCTGCCCCTGCAACGTTGGTTCGCGGCCAAGGACCGCGTCGTCGAGCGCATCGTTCTGGCCTCGCTGGGCAACCTTGAGGCGCCGAACTACGCGCTGGTCACCGTCGATGTTACGGCGAACGATGAGGAGCAGCGCTATTTCCTGCCGCTGGCGGTGCGCTGGGGCGAGGAAAATTTCCGCGCCGGGGCGCCGAAGCTGTCCTACACGCTGGCCAAAGTCCGCAAGGGGCCACGGGTCGGGGCGCTGATCGACGCCGCCTACGACGAGAACTTTGCCGCCGAGCTGTTGTCGGAGCTCAGGTCCGGACGCGAGGACCGGGTGGACGGCGGCGTCATCCGGTTCGAAGGCAGCGAGACGCTCAGCGCCATCGACGATTTCGGCCCGCCGCGGCCGCTCGGCGTTGAACAGAGCAACATCTCCATTGTCTTTGGCGACAAGGTGATCATGAAGCTGTACCGGCGCCTGCGCGCCGGGCTGCAACCCGACGTCGAGATGTCCCGTTTCCTCACCCAGACGGCGAACTACCGCAATACGCCGGCACTTCTGGGCTCGATCGTCCACGAGGTCGACGGCCAGGAGCCGATCACCCTGGCCGCCGCCTTCGCCTTCGTCGCCAACCAGGGCGACGCCTGGAGCGCCGTCGTCGAGGCCCTGCAGCGCGAGCTGGAAACCTATGCTCTGCGGCGCGATGCCGGCGTCGTGGACAGCGAGCACGAGGCCTTCGGCTTTCCGCTCGACATCGGCGGCCTGCTCGGCCGGCGCACGGCCGAACTGCACATCGCGCTTGCCTCCGATCGCGATGATGCAGCCTTCGCCACCGCGGCCGTGACCACGGCCGACCTCAGGCGATGGTCACGTTCGGCAGACCGGGAGGCGAGGCGCCTGCTGGCGCATCTGAGGTCCGCCCGCAAGACCCTTCCCGATACCGCCAGGGAGTTCTCCGAGCGCGTACTGAGTCTGCGGGAGGCGCTGCTGCGCCGCTTGCAGGCGCCGGCCGCACGGCCGCCGTCGGGCCGGCGCTCGCGCATTCACGGCGACTATCACCTGGGCCAGGTGCTGATCGCGCAGAACGACGTCATGCTGATCGACTTCGAGGGCGAACCGCAACGCAGCCTCGCCGAGCGGCGCGCCAAGTCCTCGCCTTTGCGCGACATCGCCGGCATGCTGCGGTCGTTCGACTATGCCGCGGCAACCAGCCTGGTGCGCCACGGCGACAGCCCCGCGATCAGCCATGCGGCGATCGCCGACCGGGCCGATACCTGGCGCGCCCGCACTAGCGCCGACTTCCTGAAAAGCTATCGCGAGACCATCGCCGGCGTCGCCACCTATCCGGACGACCCGGAACTCGCGGACAGCCTGCTGGAACTCTTCTTGCTGCAGAAGGCGGTCTATGAAGTCGGTTACGAGCTGGCCAACCGCCCCACCTGGGCCTGGATTCCGTTGCGGGGGATCGTCGAGCTGCTGACCGAGCGAGGAGCGCAGGCATGACCAGCCCTGAGGTGCAGGCGGCCGCGGCCGCCGGCGTTGAGCCGCGCGACGTCGAAGCCATCGTCGAGGGCGGCCATGACGATCCGTTTGCCGTCCTGGGCATGCATGGCGGCGGCGGCCAGCCGCTGTCGGTCCGCGTGTTCACGCCTGGCGCGGCCGCCGTCACCGTGCTGGAGGCGAAGAGCGGGCGGCGGGTCGCCCGTCTGCAGCGCATACATCCGGACGGTTTCTTCGCCGCCATCCTGCCACGGCGCCGCAGACGCTTCGCCTACGCCCTCGAATTGTCGGCGGGCGACCGGGTCTGGCGCAGCGAGGATCCCTATCGCTTTCCGCCGCTGCTGGGCGAACTCGATATCCATCTCCTGGCCGAAGGCCGCCATCGCCGGCTTTACGAGAAGCTTGGCGCCCATCCGTGCCGGATCGAAGGCGTGGCGGGGACCGCCTTCGCGCTCTGGGCCCCGAACGCGCGACGGGTCAGCGTGGTCGGCGACTTCAACGCCTGGGACGGCCGGCGCCATCCCATGCGCAAGCGCCACGACGCCGGCACCTGGGAGCTCTTCATACCCGAGCTCGAGCGGGGCAGCGTCTACAAATACGAAATCGTCGACAGGCGCGGCGAGCGTCTGCCGCTTAAGGCCGACCCGCTGTCGTTCGAGCAGGAACCGCCGCCGGCGACGGCCTCGCGCGTGCACGGCCTGCCGAACCATGAGTGGCATGACCAAGCCTGGATGGAGGAGCGGGCGGCGCGCCAGGGCCCCTCGGCACCGATGTCGATCTACGAGGTCCATCTCGGCTCCTGGCAACGCGGCGAGAGCGGGGATTTTCTCGATTACGAGGCGCTCGGCGAGCGCCTGGTCGCCTATGTCCGCGATCTTGGCTTCACCCACGTCGAGCTGCTGCCGGTCAGCGAGCATCCGTTTACCGGCTCCTGGGGCTATCAGCCGATCGGGCTTTTCGCGCCCAGCCGACGCTTCGGCTCGCCCGAGGCCTTTGCCGGCATGGTCGACCGTTTTCATGAGGCCGGCATCGGCGTCATCGTCGACTGGGTGCCGGCCCATTTCCCGACCGACGAGCACGGGCTCGCCCGTTTCGATGGAACCGCGCTTTACGAGCATGAGGACCCGCGCCTCGGCTTCCATCAGGATTGGAGTACGCTGATCTACAATTTCGGCCGCCGCGAGGTCGTCAATTTCCTGCAGTCGAACGCGGCCTACTGGCTCGACCGATTTCATGTCGACGCCCTCAGGGTCGATGCCGTCGCCTCGATGCTGTACCTGGATTACAGCCGCAAGGCGGGCGAATGGCTCCCGAACGTCCATGGCGGCAACGAGAACCTCGAGGCCATCGCCTTCCTGCGCGAAGCCAACATCAGGATCTTCGCCGATTTCCCCGGGGCCACGACCATTGCCGAGGAATCGACCGCCTGGCCCCAGGTCAGCCGGCCGGTCTACGCCGGCGGACTCGGCTTCGGCTACAAATGGAACATGGGCTGGATGCACGACACCCTGGCCTACATGTCCCACGAGCCGATCCATCGGCGTTTCCACCACGGCCAGATGACCTTCGGCATCCATTATGGGTTCTCGGAGAACTTCATCCTGCCGCTGAGCCACGACGAAGTGGTCCACGGTAAGGGCTCGCTGCTGGGCAAGATGCCGGGCGACCGCTGGCAGAAGTTCGCCAACTTGCGGGCCTACGTCGCCTTCATGTGGAGCCACCCGGGCAAGAAGCTGCTGTTCATGGGCGGCGAGTTCGCCCAGGAACGTGAATGGAGCCACGACCGTTCACTTGACTGGCATCTTTGCGAGGATCGGCTGCATGGGGGTGTCACGACGCTGGTCCGCGACCTTAACCGGCTTTATCGGGAGATCCCGGCATTGCACGAACGCGATTGCCAGTCCGACGGCTTCGAATGGATTGATGCCAGCGACGCCGACCAATGCGTGCTGAGTTTTCTCCGGAAGGGCTCGAATGAACGGGAGCCGGTAGTGGTGGTCTGCAACTTCACGCCGCTGGTGCGCCGCGACTATGGCATCGGTGTGCCCTGCGACGGGCTTTGGCACGAAATTCTCAATACCGACTCGACGTTTTATGGCGGCTCCGATGTCGGCAACTGCGGCGAGCTGGAGGCCCGGAGCGAATCCATGCACGGCCGCCCGGCGTCGCTGCGGCTGACGCTGCCGCCGCTTGCCACCTTGCTGCTTCGACCCTCCCACTAGCGGATTACGCCCTGATGGCCATGCGCGTCGAGCCCGGGTCGCCCTTCCCCATGGGGGCCGCATGGGACGGCTCCGGCGTCAATTTCGCCCTGTTCTCGGCGCACGCCGAAAAGGTTGAGCTGTGCCTGTTCGATCGCAACGGCCGGCGCGAGGTCGACCGGATCGCACTGCCCGAGTACACCGATCAGGTCTGGCACGGCTATCTGCCTGACGTCCGGCCGGGTCAGCTTTACGGCTACCGTGTGCACGGGCCCTACGATCCCGGCAACGGCCATCGCTTCAATGCCAACAAGCTGCTGATCGATCCCTATGCCACGTTCCTACGCGGCGAGGTCAGGTGGCATGATGCGGTGTTCGGCTATCGCGTCGGCCACGGCCGCATGGATCTGGCCTTCGACCGGCGCGATTCCGCCTTCGTGATGCCGAAATGCGGCGTCATCGATCCCAGCGTCACCTGGGGCGCCGACCGGCCACCGCACCGGCCGTGGGCCGAGACCATCATCTACGAGGCGCACGTCAAGGGCATGACCGCGCTTCATCCCGACCTGCCTTCCTATCTGCGCGGCACCTTCGCCGGCCTCGCCGATCCGCGCGTCCTCGACCGTCTGGTCAAGCTGGGCGTGACCGCGATCGAGCTGATGCCGATCCAGGCCTTCTTCGACGACCGGCACCTGGTGGAGAAGGGTCTCAGCAACTACTGGGGCTACAACACCGTCGGTTTCTTCGCCCCGGCCTCGCGCTACATCTCGCACGGCGGCGACATTCACGAGTTCAAGCTGCTGGTGCGCCGGCTGCACGAGGCGGGCATCGAGGTGCTGCTCGATGTCGTCTACAACCATACCGCCGAGGGCGACCAGCTGGGGCCGACGCTGTCGTTCCGCGGCATCGACAATGCCAGCTACTACATCCTGGGCGACGACAAGCGCTACTACTTCGACACCACCGGCTGCGGCAACACGCTGAACCTGAGGCACCCGCGGGTGCTGCAGATGGTGATGGACTCGCTGCGCTACTGGGTCGAGGAGTGCCACGTCGACGGCTTCCGCTTCGATCTCGCCAGCTCGCTCGGCCGTGACCGGGAAAGCTTCGATGCCAATGCCGTGTTCTACGATGCCGTGCGCCAGGATCCGCTGCTCTCGCGGGTGAAGATGATCGCCGAGCCCTGGGATGTCGGCCCCGAGGGCTATCAGCTCGGCAATCTTCCGTCCGGCTGGGCCGAGTGGAACGACCAGTACCGCGACGGCATCCGGCGCTTCTGGCGCGGCGACAACGAAAGTCTGCCGGGCCTCGGCAAGGCGCTTCTCGGCTCGGCCCCGACGTTCGACCGGCAGGGCCGGCGCTCCTGGGCAAGCGTCAACTTCGTCACCGCCCACGACGGCTTCACGCTGATCGACCTGTTCTCCTATAACGAGAAGCACAACGAGGCCAACCTGGAGGACAATAACGACGGCCACGATCACAACCTCAGCTGGAACTGCGGGCACGAAGGCGAGACGCAGGATCAGGCGATCCTCGACCTGCGCGACCGCATGCGCCGCAACGCGGCGACCACGCTGCTGCTGTCGCAGGGCACGCCGATGCTGCTGATGGGCGACGAGGTCGGCCGCACGCAAGACGGCGACAACAACGCCTACTGTCAGGACAACGAGCTCACCTGGTTGCGCTGGACCGGTCACGGCGCGCGCGATGAGACATTCCTGCGCTTCGTTACCGAGCTGATCGAGGTCCGCCGGACCACGCCGGTCTTTCGGCAGGACCGGTTCCTGCACGGCCGCAAGCTTGACAACAAGGGCACCCTGGACGCGCGCTGGTTCAAGGCCGACGGCAAGGCGCCGGCGCACGAGGACTGGCACGACCCGGCGGCGCGGCACGTCGGCCTGCTGCTCTCGGACGAGGGCGGGGCGCGATACCTGTTGCTGCTCAACGCCCATCCCGAGCCGTTGGCATTCACGCTGCCCGACCGGGACACGGCCGCCGTGTGGCAGGTCTTGGTGGACACGGCGGAGGGGCGCGTAAGACCGGATGCGCCGGCTCTGGCCGCCGGCCACGTCGCCACCGTGCCGGAGCGCTCAATCCTGGTGCTGCGGGGCCGGCCGTCATGAGCCATGCGCAGTTCCTCCCGAGCTGGGGTGCCATACCCCTGGGCGATGGAACGGCCCGTTTCCGCCTTTGGGCGCCGGCGCAGGACCGGCTGGGGCTGCGGACGCGGAAGGGGGATCTGGCGATGTCGCGGCTGGCCGACGGCTGGTTCGAGCTGGTCACCGACCAGGTCCGCATCGGCGAGGCTTACGGCTTCGTCCTTGCCGATGGCGCGGTCGTGCCCGATCCGGCGTCCCGAGGTCAGGCGACGGACGTGCACGGGCTGTCGCGGCTGCTCGATCGGTCCAGCTATCGCTGGCGGCATGAGGACTGGCCGGGCCGGCCGTGGGAAGAAGCGGTCCTTTACGAACTGCACATCGGCAGCTTCACCCCAGCCGGCAGCTTCGCCGCCGCGGCGGAGCGCCTGCCCCATCTGGCGGACCTGGGCGTGACCGCGGTCGAACTGATGCCGGTGGCCGAGTTTTCCGGGGCTCGCGGCTGGGGCTACGACGGCGTCTTGCCGTACGCGCCGCACCATGCCTACGGCCAGCCCGACGATCTGAAGGCGCTGATCGATGCCGCGCATGGCCACGGCCTGATGGTGCTGCTCGACGTCGTCTACAACCACTTCGGACCGGACGGGAACTATTTGCACCTGTACGCGCCGGACTTCTTCGACTGCGAGCGGCAAACGCCCTGGGGCGCCGCGATCGCCTATGACAAACGGCCGGTGCGCGACTTCATTCGCGACAACGCGCTCTACTGGCTTGAGGAGTATCGGTTCGACGGCTTGCGGCTCGATGCCATCGACCATATCGACGATCCCTCGGCGGAAACGATACTCGACGAGATCGCCCGCACGGTCCGCGAGCGGCTGGGCCCGCGGCAGGTGCACCTGACCACCGAGGACAGCCGCAACGTCGTCCATCTGCACCGGCGGGACGGCGCGGGCCGGCCGCTGCTCTATACCGCGGAATGGAACGACGACTTCCATCACGCGGCCCATGTCGTCGCCACCGGGGAGAGCGAAGGCTACTACCGCGACTTCGCCCCCGAGCACTGGTCCAAGCTGGCCCGTGCGCTGGCCGAGGGCTACGTCTACCAGGGTGAGGTTTCGGTGCATTGGGGCGGTCAGCCGCGCGGCGAGCCTTGCGTTGAATTGCCGCCCGTGGCCTTCATCAACTTCCTGCAGAATCACGATCAGGTCGGCAACCGCGCCTTCGGCGAGCGGCTGCTCGACCTCTCCGACCGCCGCATGGTCGAAATCCTCACTGTGATCCTGCTATTGAGTCCGGAGATCCCGCTGCTGTTCATGGGCGAGGAGTGGGGTGAGACCCGGCCGTTCTGCTACTTCACCGATTTCGCCGGCCCCCTGGCCGAAGCCGTCCGCGAGGGGCGGCGCTCGGAATTCCGCGCCTGGTCCGCCTTCAGCGCCGCCGAGAGCCGGGCACAGATCCCCGACCCGAACGCGCTCGCAACCTTCACTTCCTCGCGACCGGACTGGAGCCGGCTCGAGGTGGAAGACGGCCAGATTTGGCTGCGGTTTTATCGCCACCTGATCGAGCTGCGCCGGCGCGAGATCGTGCCCCGCCTGTTTGGCATGGCGGGCGGCGCGGGAAAGGTCCGCCGGGCGGCTGACGGGTTGATCTCGCTCAGCTGGCGGCTGGCCGACGCCGCCCGGCTCCATCTCGATGCCAACTTCGCCGGAGAGGCACAGCAGATCGAGGCGCCGGCGGGCGGGCGCCTTCTCTTTGCCTGGCCCGGCGGAGCAGCCGCAAACGCAGGCGAGGACGGTGGGCTGCAAGATCGTTCCGTGCTGGTGATGATCGCGGACCCCGGCGGGGAGGCGGGGCCGGAGCCATGACCGACGATCTCGGCCGGCTGGCCGAGCGCTATGGCGTTGCGACTTCCTACATCGACCAGGCTGGCGTGCGCCAGCATGTCGCCGCCGCCAGCATCCGTGCCGTGCTGGGGGCCATCGGCGTCGCCGCGCACAGCCGCGCGGAAATCTTGCGCGGCCTGCAGGCGGCGCCTTCCGACCGCGCCCCGTCGAGAGCGCTGCCAAAGGGGGTGCGCTGTTATTTGCCCAACTGGCTTGAGAACGGCCGGACCTGGGGCATCGCCTTGCAGCTCTACCAGTTGCGCTCGCGCCGGAACTGGGGGATCGGCGATTTCGAAGATCTGGCGCGATTCGCCGAGCACGCGGCTGCCCTGGGCGCGGATTTTGTCGGGCTCAACCCGGTGCACGCGCTGTTCCTGGCGCAGCCCGAACGCTGCAGCCCGTTCTCGCCGTCGAACCGCCGCTTTCTGAATCCGCTCTACATCGCGGTCGACCGCGTTCCCGGTTTCGATGCGGGGCTGGCCGACGAGCGTCAGATCGAGCGGTTGCGGCAGAAGCCGATGGTCGATTACGCGGCGGTCTGCCGAGTGAAGCTTGACGTGCTGCGGAGCCTTTGGACGCGCTGGTCCGCGGGCGCTGCAGCCGGTGCGACCGCATTGCATCGGCGCTTCGCCGCCTTTCGCGAGAGCCGGGGCGCCGCGCTCGAGCGGCACGCCCGTTTCGAAGCCTTATCCGAACGAATGCAACGGCGCGGCCATGGACCCGGCTGGCAGTCCTGGCCCGCCGCCTACCGGAACCCGGACGGCCCGAAGGTACACGCCTTCGCGGCCGAGTATGCCGATGACGTCAGCTTCCAGGCCTGGCTGCAATGGCTGGCCGATGCGCAGCTTGATGCGGCGAAACGGCGTGCGCTCGCGGCCGGGATGCGGATCGGCCTCTATCTCGACTTGGCCGTCGGCGAGGTGCCGGACGGCTCCGCGACCTGGAGCGATCCGGATCTGGTGGCCGCCGGCGCGCACATCGGGGCGCCGCCCGATGCCTTCAACATGGACGGCCAGGACTGGGGCCTGTCGCCTCTGTCACCCGCGGCATTGAGGGCCCGCGGCTTGGCGCCTTACCGCGAACTCCTGAACGACGCGCTGCGCCACGCCGGCGCGCTTCGTATCGACCATGCGATGGCGCTGCGCCGGCTCTACCTGGTTCCGGTGGGCCGCCCTCCGCGCCTGGGCACTTATGTCCGCTTCCCCATGGCCGACATGATTTCAGCTTTGGCGGCGGCGTCCAAGGCCCGCCAAACCGTCATCATCGGCGAGGACCTGGGCACCGTACCGGCCGGCTTCCGCCAGGTTATGGCGCGGGCCGAGATCCAGTCCTATCGCCTGCTTTACTTCGAGCGCAGGTCGGGCACTTTGCGGCAGCCGCGGACCTACCCGCGTCACGCCCTGGCCTGTCTGTCGACGCACGACCTGGCGCCGCTGCTCGGCTGGTGGCATGGCGACGATATCGACCGGCGGGCCGAACTGGGTCTGAGCAGCGACGAGTTTGGCCAGCTTCAGCGGGACGAGCGGCGGCGCGACCGGCTGCTGCTGCTGCGCAGGCTGGTCGCCGCGCGTCTCATGTCGCCGGCGCAGGCGCAGGCGGCGGCCGGGCCGGCACCTGCGGCGGACGTCGCCGCGGCACTGGCGGCGGCGCTGCACCGCTACCTCGCCTCGGCGCCGTCACGGCTGTTCGCGGTGCGCCTGGAGGACCTGGCGGGGGAGCGCCGCCCGGTCAACTTGCCTGGCGTCGGCGCGGCCTATCCGAACTGGCGGCCGCGGCTCTCGGTGACGCTGGAGGAGCTGCCGCGGACGGCGCTGTTCCAGGCGGTGACGGGCGCGGTCGCGGCCGCGCGGGGGCGGCGCCCGTGAGCCTGCCGGACGCCACATATCGTCTGCAATTTCGCGGCGGCATGACCTTCGAGCGGGCCGCCGGCCTCGCCTCCTATTGGCGCGAACTCGGCATCAGCCATCTTTACGCCTCGCCGGTCTTTGCCGCGCAAGCCGGGTCGAGCCACGGCTACGACGTCATCGACTTCAATCGCTTTGATGAGGCGCTCGGAGGCGAGGCGGGCTTTCGCCGCTTGAGTGATGCGCTCAGGGCCGCTGGTTTGGGCCTGATCCTCGACTTCGTGCCCAACCATATGGCGGCAACGCCGGAAAATCCCTGGTGGCGCGACGTTCTGGAGCGGGGCCGGGAGAGCCGCTACGCCGGTCATTTCGACATCGACTGGTCGGCCGAAAGGCTGCTGCTGCCGGTACTCGGCCGCACTTACGATGAAGCGCTGGCGGCGGGCGAGCTGTCGCTTTCGCTGACGCCCATCTCCGGGCGCTTGTCGCTACGTTACTTCGACCTCGTCCTGCCACTGTCGGAGCTAAGCCGCCGCCTGTTGCTCGATCGCCTGGATCCGGCTGCCGCCCAAGCGATCGACAATGCCGAAGCGTTCGCGTCCCCGGAAACCGAGCAAGCGGTCGAGCGCGCGCTGGCGACGCTCTCGGCTGACCACGCCTTCCTGGATCGGCTGCACGAGGCGCAGATCTGGCGCCTGGCGCATTGGCACGCCGCCCGCGACAGCCTGACCTACCGGCGGTTTTTCGAGATCAGCGGCCTGGTCTGTCTGCGCATCGAAGAGGCCGAGGTGTTCGACGACGTGCACCGGCTGCTCCTGCAGCTGGTAACCGAGGGCCGCGTCGACGGCATCCGAATCGATCACATCGACGGCCTGGCCGAACCCCGGCGCTATCTTGAGCGGCTGCGTTGCGCCGTCGGTTCTGGACGCGACGTCTATATCGTGGTCGAGAAGATTCTGGAGGCTGACGAGGCCCTGCCGCCCGAATGGCCGGTGGCGGGGACGACCGGCTATGAGTTCATCACCATCCTCTCTCGTCTGCTGACGACGGACCGACAGGTCGAGACGTTGGACCGTGCCTATCGCGCCGTCGCCGGCAACTGCATCGCCTACGAAAAGCTGGTGCAGGACACCAAGCGCGAAATCCTCACCCACAACCTGGCCTCCGAGCTGGCGACGCTGACGCGGGCCGCGGCGGCCCTCGCCTCGGGCGATCCCGCCGGCCGCGGGTTCGCGAGCGAGATCCTGCGCCAGGCGATCGTCGAGCTGATCTGCGCGTTTCCGGTCTACCGCAGCTATGTCGACCGCGACGGCGCCTCGGCCGCCGACCGGTCGCTGATAGCGACGGTAGCCGCGCAAGCGAAGTCCACCGGGGCGGTCGCGGACTCGGCCGCGATCGACTTCCTTGCGGCGCGGCTCGGGCTCGATTGCGCCGACGCCCAACGCCCGGCCGCGCTGCGCTTTGCCCTGCGCTTCCAGCAGACCACCGGGCCGGTGATGGCGAAGGCGCTCGAGGACACGGTCTTCTATCGGTACAACCGCCTGATTGCCGTCAATGAGGTTGGCGGCGATCCGAGGGGCTTGGGCGGGGCGCCCGAGACCGTCCACGCGCGGCTGACCCGGCGCCGGCGCGAGGCGGCGAAAGGACTGTCGGCGACCGCGACGCACGACACCAAGCGCGGCGAAGACGCCCGGGCCCGGCTGTACAGCTTGAGCGAGGCGCCTGGGTCCTGGGTGCGCGCCGTCGGCCGCTGGTCGACGATGAACGCTGGCCTGCGGACGCCACTCGACGACGGCCCGGCGCCGGAATCGGAAACCGAGTGGCTGATCTACCAGGCCCTGCTCGGCGCCTGGCCGCCGACGCTCCGGCCCGACGATCGCGCAGGCTTGGCCGAATTCCGCCAGGGCTTCACCACCTATCTCGAAAAAGCCTTGCGGGAAGCCAAGCGGCGCACCCGCTGGACCGCGCCTGACCTCGACTACGAGCAGGCGGTGCGCGACTTCGCAGCGCGTCTCCTGGCCCCGGACAACAGACAGTTCCTGACCGACTTTGTCGCCGCCTGCCGACCCTTTCATCGGGCCGGTGCGATCAACAGCCTGGCGCAGACGCTGCTCAAGCTCGCCGCGCCCGGCATCCCCGATCTTTATCAGGGCTGTGAGACTTGGGACTTCAGCCTGGTCGATCCGGGCAATCGCCGGCCGGTCGATTTCGAGCGTAGCACTTCGCTGCTGGCCGAGCTGCGCCAGCGCTTCGACGTCGAGGCTGGAGCGGCCGATGCCGAACCGGGGACGCTGCTGGAGGACTGGTGCGACGGCCGCATCAAGCTGTTCGTCGTCGCCAGGCTTTTGCGGTTTCGCCGCCGCCGCGGCGAGCTGTTCCGGGACGGCGCCTATGTGCCGTTGTCGGTCGCCGGCGCACGTGCTGAGCACCTCTTTGCCTTTGCCCGCGTGACCGGACCGCAGGCGCTGGTGGTCGCGGTGCCGCGCCACGCACTGACGCTCGCAGGGGACGAGGTGCCGTTGCCGCTGGGCGATCTATGGTCGAACACCAGCATTCGGTGTCCGCCCGACTTCGCCTCTGTCCAATGGCAGGATATCCTATCGGGAGCGAGCGTGACGGCCTTGCGCGCCGGTTCTGGCGCCTCGCTTGCGGCGCGCGATATTCTCGCCCGCTTCCCGGTAGCAGCACTGTTCGCGGACGGCTTGCCGGCTCGCTAGGTTGACGGCGACGGCCTCTCGGCGGAAGGCCCCTGGGGCCAGGCGTTCCAGACCAGCTGCGCGTACTCCCTGACGGCGCGATCGCTCGACAGCCGGCCCGCGCGCGCAACATTCAGAATTGCCCGCCGCGCCCAGGCATCCGAGTCCCGATAGAGCGCCTCGACAGCGTCCTGGCATGACAGGTAGGCCCCGTAGTCGGCGAGGACGAAATAGCGGTCCTCGCCGAGCAGGCTGTCGATAATGGGGCGGAACCTCTCGGGTTCGTTGGCGGAGAAGAAGCCGCCCGCGATCATGTCCAGGGCGGTCTGGAGCTCGGTGTTCGTGGCATAATGGGCTCGTGGGTCATGGCCCTGCGCGCGCAGGCGCGTCGCCGCCTCGCCGGTCAGGCCAAAGGCAAAGAAGTTGTCGGCGCCGACGGCTTGCGCGATCTCGACGTTGGCGCCGTCGAGCGTTCCCACGGTCAATGCTCCGTTCAGTGCCAGTTTCATGTTGCCGGTGCCGGAGGCCTCGGTGCCGGCGGCCGAGATCTGCTCGGAAAGGTCGGCTGCCGGCACGATGATCTGCGCATCGGAAACACTGTAGTTGGGCAGGAACAGGACCTTGAGCCGGTCGCATGTGTAGCGATCGGCGTTGATGACGGCGGCAACATCGTGGATCAGCTTGACGATCAGCTTGGCCATCGCATAGCCGGGCGCGGCCTTGCCGGCGAAGACGATGCTGCGGGGCACGCAATCCGCCGTCGCTCCGCGACGCAGCCGGTCATAGAGCGTCACCGCATGCAGCAGTTTCAGCAGCTGACGCTTGTACTCGTGGATGCGCTTGATATGCACATCGAATAAGGACTGGGGATCAGCCGCGACCCCGCATCGTTCAGCTGCGTACCGGGCGAACCGCGCCTTGTTGGCCTGTTTGACGCTCCGGAACTGGTGTCGGAACTGCGGATCGTCGGCGCATTCGGCCAGCCGCTCAAGATGCTCCAGGGCGCCCTGCCACTGCGGCCCGATGCGCGAGGAAATCAGCGCCGAGAGCGACGGATTGGCATTGCACAGCCAACGGCGCGGGGTGACCCCGTTGGTGACATTTACGATCCGGTCTGGGTGGAGGCGGGCGAAGTCGGCGAACACCGTCTGCCGCATCAGCTCCGTATGCATCTTAGAGACGCCGTTAACGCGATGGCTACCGGCAAACGCCAAGTGGGCCATGCGGATGCGGCGCTCGCCCCGTTCGTCGACCAATGAGAGACGCTCGATCAGCGCGCCGTCGGCCGCATCCCGCTGGCGTGCCTCGCCAAGCAATGCCTCGTTGATCCAATAAATGAGCTGCAGGTGACGCGGCAGCATGGTCTCAAAGTATTGGACCGGCCAGGTCTCCAGGGCCTCGGGCATCAGGGTGTGATTGGTATACGAAACGGTGCGCCGGGTCAGCTCCCAGGCCCTCGCGCAGTCGACGCCGTGAGCATCGACGAGAAGCCGCATCAGCTCGGGCACCACCAGGGCAGGGTGCGTGTCGTTGATGGCGATCGCCACCCGCTCGGGCAACTCGTCGAACGAGACGTGAGCGGCCCGGTATTGAGCCAGGATGTCTTGCACCGAGGCGCTGACGAAAAAGTATTCTTGCTTGAAGCGCAACCGGCGGCCGGCCTCATTGGCATCGTTCGGATACAGCACCCGCGTCAGGTTCTCCCAATCCGTCCGCGCCTCGAGGGCGCGGACGTGCTCGCCGGCATGGAAGCGATCGGTGTCGAACTCTCGCTGCGCCTTGGCCGACCACAGGCGCAGCGTATTCACCTGCTCGGCGCCGTAGCCGCAAATCGGCACATCGTAGGCCACGGCGAAGACGTTTTCGGTACCCTGCCATGACGACGGCCCAGATCCATCCGCGACGGCCCGAAAGGGGATGCCGTAGACGACCTCGGTGCGCGGAAACTCCCACGGGTAGCCGTGGCGCAGCCAGTGTTCCGGCCGCTCGGTCTGCCAGCCGTTCTCGATCTTCTGCAGAAACAGGCCATATTCGAAGCGCAGGCCGTAGCCATAGGCGGCGACGCCCAAGGTGGCCATGCTGTCGAGAAGGCAAGCGGCAAGTCGGCCGAGACCGCCATTGCCGAGGGCGGCGTCGTGCTCCTCGCCGGCAATCGCTTCGAGGTCGTGGCCGGCTCCCGCTAGGGCGGCTTGACAGGCCTCGTACAGCCCCAGGTTACGCAGCGCGTCGGTGAGCAGACGTCCGAGCAGGAATTCCATCGACAAGTAGTAGACGCGCTTGGCTTGCCAACGGTCCTGCTCGCGGCGGCTCGTCACCCATCGGGCAGCAAGCTGCTCGCGCACCAGCGCCGCGGTCGCATGATACCAATCGCGCGCGGTTGCGGTCGCCGGATCCTTGCCGCAGACGGCGGGCAGACGGCGCTCCAGTTCCGCGCGGAAGGCATCCGGCTGCGGCGCTAAACCTGGATTGCCGGCGCGGAGCGGCGCCAAGGCCTGGCCGGCTGCTTGCAACGCTACCTGACTCACGAGACCGACCCGACCTCCAACACCGAAGACCCCCCATGCCTGGGCGCCCGACACCCGGCCTGCTTGCGCGCGGGGGGTCGAGAACCACTTGCCGCACCGATGCCCCAGATATGGTGGCCTTGGTGTTCGCGGCCGCAGAATATAGGTGGCGGCACGGTCCAGTAAACTCGGAACCGCTGCGCCCGCGCCAGATTCTCGGCGTCGCCAACAATGTGACGGGCACGGCACCTGGCGGCCCGTGGACGTAAGGGCTTGGGAGTAAAGGCGCCGGGCTTGCCCGGGGGAAAGCATCGCCCAACGCAAAGATTGCGCTTCGGCGTGTCCGCTTTGCATTGCTCCGGTGTCCGGTCGGCCGGGTCGGCCGGACTTCTTAGCGTTGCAGCTCAGGTGATTCGGACGTTGGCCGCCAGCGAACCAAGTCCGTCTGGCAAGGCCGGACCTGCCGTCCGACAGACGCAATTAGGTCACAACGGCCCCTGATTCGCCGTATTCCGCTAAATTTATTTCTTTTAGGATTATGACTGTCGAATATACTAACCCTCATGGGTTTTGTCGGCGGATTCCCGAGCCGCCGGGTCGGGGGGTAAAGGGTGCAAGCAACGTCGCTGCCAGGCAGCCGAAAACGGCTGCGGTCCGAGAAAATGTTATTGGCTTTATCATTGGTCGCGCTGGCCTTGCTGGTGCCGCCGCCGGCTGCATGGGGGCAGACCGCCGAGCAGGAGCCGTCGCCGGTCACCTTCAAGGATGTGCTGGCCAATCCGGCCGATCCGCAGCTCAACTACCGCTTCGCCCGCCAGCAGGTCGAGGCGGGCGACCTGACCGGGGCCGCGGTGACGCTGGAGCGTATCCTCATCACCTATCCGAACCTGCAGGACATCCGGCTGTTTTACGCGGTCGTGCTCTATCGCCTGGACAACTACCTCGAGGCCGAGGCCGAGTTCCGGCGCATCAACATCGAGCAACTGCCTGACGCGCTGAAGGGCGAGGTCGAGAAGTATCTCGCCCTGATCGAGCGGCGGCGGCGCCAGACCCGCTTCTATGCGATCGCCGGCGTCGGGATCCAGTTCGACACCAATGCGACGGCAGCGCCATCCTCCGAGCGCGTTTCGGTGTTGAACGTGCTGTTTCCGGTCAGCGGTGCCGAGGACGACTTCGGGTTCTTTGCCCGGGGCACGTTCGGCTTCAGCCACGACCTCGGACTGCAGCTCGAGAGCGACGTGGTCGGCGAGCTGACGCTATTCGCGCGCGAGCAGGTCGAGGTCGAAAGCCAGGATCTGAAGCTCGTCTTCGGCAATCTCGGCACGGTGCACCACTTCACCTGGGGCGACCTCGAACCCGGGGTCGGCTTCGGCTGGCTCGAACTCTCCGGCCAGACCTTCTACCATGCGTTCGCGCCGCGCCTTGCCGTGAAGCGGCGCCTGAACAAGGATCTTCTGCTCCGCGGCGAGACCAGTCTCACCTACGAGAGCTTTCACGGCATCCGCGAGAGCCAGACCGCGAGCGACCGGACCGGTCCGCGTTACGAATTTGGCGCCGGTTTCGATTACACCCTGACGCCCGTGAACCTGCTGCGGGTGATGGGCATCGTCACCAGGAAGGACGCGCGCGAGGATTTCGAGGAGTACGACGGCATGCGCCTCGAGGCCACGCTGACGACGCTGCTCTTCGGCGACCACTTCCTGCAGACAGGGTTGATGCTCGGCTACCGCTCGTATGACGATCCGGACACGTTCTTAAGCTCGCGCACGCGGCGCGACGAGTTCGCCCTGGCGCGGCTGGCGTACGGGCTGCCGCTGTCCTCCGTCGTCCGCCGTGTCACCGGGGCGCCCTCGGACAAGCTGCTGGAGGACGTGCTGGTGGTGCCGTCGATCGAGCTCTACCGGCAGAACTCGAACATCACGAACTTTGACTACGACAACGTCAGGCTGATGCTGTCGCTGACCAAGCGCTTCGACTTCTGATCGCGCCGTCGGCACCGGCGTCGGCAACACGAGGTGGTGAAATGATGACCTTCCAGGACCGACGTGCCGCACCGAAAGGGCTGGTCGCGGCTGCGATTTTCCTTGGTCTGGCCATGCCCGGGGCGGCGCCGGCCGCGGAAACGCCCCAGGCCGGGGTGGCGGCGGCGGTGCGCGGCGAGGTCTCGCGCACGCCAGTCGCTCGGCCCGGCGCCGCGGAGGTGATGGCTGTGGGCCAGGACGTCTTCATGCAGGACCGGCTGAAGAGCGCGGCCGAGAGCCGGGCGCAGCTTCTGCTGCTGGATCAGAGCAGCTTCACCGTCGGCCCGAACAGCGACCTCGTCATCGACGAGTTCGTCTACGATCCGGCGACCAACAGCGGCAAGCTGGTGGCCAACGTCGCCCGCGGCACCTTGCGCTTCGTCTCCGGCGGCATCGGCAAGCTGGGGGCGGACCGGATCACCATCCGCACCGAGGTCTCGGTGATCGGCATCCGCGGCACCATCGCCTTGCGCGACGAGGCCCGCGACACCGCCGACAGGCTGACGGAAGAAAAGGTCATCCTGGCCGGGCCGGGGGGCAAGAACAACGCCAACGCCAAGCCGGGTGAGATCACGGTGACGGCCGCCGGCAAGACAGTGACGATCTCGCGCACCGGCTGGGGCACGACCGTGGTGCCCGGCCAGCCGCCGACGGAGCCGGCGCCGATGACGCCGGCGGCGGTACAGGCCGTCAACGACCGCCTGAACGCCGGGATCGCGCAGGCGCAACAGGGGACCGGTCCGGTGCCGAGCGGCGTCAGCCTCGAGGGCGACGAGAGCGCCACGCAGGCGGCCGGCGATGCGGCGGCCACGACCGTTGCCACGGCCGGCGGCGTTCAAGAAACGTCGGCCAGCTTCAACAGTTGGGACAAGCTGGTCACCGACCAGAGCGATTTCGACCCTTCGACGGGCTCGTCGTTCTGCTGCTTCGCGGGCAGCAGCGCCGTCAACAACCTGGGCCAGGTGGTCAGCGATTTGTCGACGGTACAGCAGCTCAGCGGCGGCACGGTCAGCGCCGGCGCCACCGGCCTGCCGCTCGTCAACCTGGCGCTCGCCCCGACCGGATCCACGACCGGCGGTTCGCTCTTCATTCCGGATTTGACGGGACTGCCGGTGCTGGGAACCTACGACTACAGCTTCACGGCCAATCTTTCGACCAAGACCTACACCATCAGCCTCTCGGGGGCCACGGCGCCAAGTCTGGGCGTCTTTGGCGCCTCGATTTCCCAAACCACCACCTTTCCCACCAGCGGCGTCGGCTTTCTCGATTTCGGCGTCGGCGGCACCGGCGTAACAGCCGATGCCAATTGCGTGACCGCCACCTGCTCGGTCCAGAACGATCTGTTGAACATCGGCGGCAATCCGGTCGGCGGGATTTCGCACCGGCTCCGCGTCGGTAACACGGGTCTTGGCGGCACGCTGCTGGGCGCGGCCTCGCTGCTGACGACCTCTGGGCCATGACAGCCGCGGCGGCCGGGTAGCCGAGCTCCTGCGTCAGGATGCCGAAGATCACTTGTCCGCGCTGTGGTGCCTCGGTTTTTGCCATTGCGATGGGACATACGGTCGAGGTCAAGGGCGGCGCCGACCTCGAGTCCTGCGTCAACTTGAGCGGCGAGCCGGGCGACGAGGCGGCGATCGACGACGTTCTCGAATGTGTCGAGATGGAGAAGGCGCTGGAGGCAGCCATCGACCAGCTCGTCGGCTTGCCCGGCGCCGTGGTCTGGCCGACGGACGGCGAGGGGGCGCGGATGTTCGATCGCTGGCGGCCGTTCAGCGGCGTCCTCAGCCACAGCCGCGGCGACTGTCAGGTGGTCGTGCTCGATATCTCGCCGTCGGGGTCGGCGGTCTGGGCGGAGAACTCGAAGGAGGTCCGGGCCTCGAGCAAGGTCAAGTTCCGCCTCTCGGGCTACGGGGTGCTGCCCGCCGAGGTGGTCCGTCTCGACGGCGGGGTGCTGGGGTTGATGTTCCTCCTGGACGGACCCGAACGGCGCAAGCTCAGCGAGTGGCTGACGCAACGCCGCCAGGCCCTCGAGCCGCCGCCGCCGACGAGCTAGCTCAACGACCGACGAACACCGGGTTCCGCTTCTCGACGAAGGCGGCTTGCGCTTCCTTGGCATCCTCGGTTTTCGACATCGCCACGGTAAGGTCCTGCTCGTACCGGTAGCCGTCGCGCAGGCCCAGGTTGTCGGTGGTGTTGAGGGCCTGCTTGGTGAAGCGCACGGCCAGCGGGCTCTTGCCGGCGATCTCGCGGGCAATCTCCATCGCCGCGTCCATCAGTCGGTCCTGGGGCACGCAGGCCTCGACGACGCCGAGGCGGTAGAGCTCCGCGCCGTCGACGCGCTGCCCGGTCAGCAGCATGCGCCGGGCCTTCGAGCGCGGGAACAGCATATTGATGAATTTGGCGCCGCCCATCAGGCCGACGTCGATCTCGGGCATGCCGAGGACCGCGTTTTCCGAGGCCACCAGGATGTCGCAGCAGGCGGCAAGCGCCAGCCCGGCGCCCAGCGCGGGCCCGTTAATGGCGCCGATCACCGGCTTCTCGCATTCGAGGATGGCGTAGAAGCTCTCGCGCGTCACCCGGTTGTGCTGACGGTAGAATCCGGCCTCGGCGACGATGCCCCGGCGTTCCTTGATATCGGCCCCGGCCGAGAAGGTCTTGCCGGCCCCGGTCAGGACGATGACCCTGGCGTCGTCGCGGTCGCTCAACTCATCAAAGATGGCCGTGATCTCGTCTCGAAATTTTCGGTTCTGGGCGTTGACCGGCGGCCGGTCGATGGTCAAAACCGCGATATGGTCCTGCACCTGCAGGCGAAAGCATTCGTAACTCATGGCGTGGGTCCCTCGCTGCGGTTGCCGCCGCGCACGCCGTTGGCGGCGCCGGGCTTCGATGGCATTGTCGCAGAAATCGGCCGGGCCGGCGCGAATGCCCTGGAAAGGCTTGCCAATCGGCAGTGGGCGGCCGCTATCAAGGGTCGACCGCGCGCGTCACACCCGCCTCTTCCCGCTTCGTTCTGGCGACTTCCTTCTGTTCGTCGAACTCGCCGCGGCGGCGGGCGATCTCCTCGGCCGAGAGCCGTGCCACGTTCGAAAAGTCGCGTTTCCAGTCCGCATCATCGCTCCAACGCAACGGCGACTGCACGGTGGTCCGCGGCCCCGGCGCGCGTTCCAGCAGGTCGAGCGCCAGTTCCAGCGTGAACGCCTGCGAGCGCGGATCGCCAGGCCGTCCGGCGGCGTTGCCGAGCGGAAAGTCGCTGAACAGAAAGCGGGGCACGCCGACGTACTCGACGATGTCCTTGGCGCATCCCATCACCACGGTCGCGATGCCGTTCGCCTCCAGGTGTCGCGCGATCAGACTCACGGTCTGATGGCACACCGGTCAGTTGGCGACCAGAACGGCGGCGTCGACGAGGTCCTCGCGGCAACGGCGCAGCACCTCGGGCGCATCGATCTCGATGCTGGCGCGGTGGCTGCGGTTGGTGGGCGCGCCGTGGAAACGGGGGGCGACCGCGCCAATCCGTCCTTTCGCGGCGAGGCGGCGGAGCTCCGCCAGCGGGAACCAGGTGCGCATATCCGCAGCGCTGCTGTGCTTGCGGTCGTAGCCGAGGTGCGAGATGCGCAGATCAGGCGCCGCGGCGCTGTCGCCGGAATAGACCTGGTAGAACTTCGCCGCTGCGTTGTAGGGGGCGCCGGGTCCCTGGTCGCCCTTGTCCGTCTGGTAGGGGGCGGCGGTGGTAATCAGGGCGACGCGGCTGTCGCCGAGCGGTTTCTGCAGTGGCTGGAAGGGCACCTCGGCGAAATGTGCCCAGCGGTAGGGAGCACCGTAGCCTAGGGTCTGATAATACTCCCGAATCCGGTCAAGATAGGCGATCGGTCGGTCATCTTCCGATGCGAAGCCATAAGTGTTGCTTTCCGATGGGGACATCGTCGCTGGCCATGCTGCTGCGGATTCCATTGCGCCGCGCATGGTCGCCCCGAACGCCATTCGGAGCAAGGGGTGCCGGTTTTCGGCCCGCCCCAGGTTGCTTCGGACCCCCAGGCGGCATAGCTTGAGCATTCGTGCTGCGAAGGTGCTGGTACCTGTGCATTCGAATGGGCGTCACGGAAAATACCATGGAATCAACAGGAACTATCAGTCACTCCAACGCTCCTGCTGCCTCCCCGAACCTGCTGAGTTTCGCCCTTCAGGCCGACCTGATCGAGCTTCTGCCCTCAGCCGTCTATCTTTGCTCGGCCGATGGGACGATCACCGCATGCAACAAGCGCGCGGTCGAACTCTGGGGCCGGGAACCGGCGCTGGGCGATCGGCAGGAGAAGTTCTGCGGCTCCTTCAGGTTGCACTGCCCGGACGGGACGCCTCTGGCGCACGCCGATACGCCCATGGCCAGGGTCCTGCGGTCGGGCGAGCCGGAGCGCGATCAGGAAGTTGTGATCGAAAGGCCCGACGGCCGCAGGGTTTTCGTCCTGGTCAACATCAATCCGCTGCGAGACGGCGCCGGCAACCTCGTCGGGGCGATCAGCAGCATTTTCGACATCACGGAGCGCAAGCGGGCGGAGCAGGTATTGGAAGGGAGCGAGCGCCACGCGCGCGAGCTGCTCGAGGTGCTGCCGGCGGCGATATACACCACGGACGCGGAAGGGCGCATCACCTTCTATAACAAGGCCGCGACCGAGCTTTGGGGCTGCCGGCCGGAACTTGGCAGCGTCCAGTGGTGCGGCTCCTGGCGACTTTACTGGCCGGACGGTCGCCCGATGCCGCACGACGAGTGTCCGATGGCGGTGGCGCTGAAGGAGCAGCGGGCCGTCAGGGGCGCCGAGGCGATCGCCGAGCGGCCGGATGGCACGCGCGTGCCATTTCATCCCTACCCGACGCCACTGCGCGATGACGCCGGACGGCTCGTCGGCACCGTGAACATGCTGGTCGATGTCAGCGAACGCATGCAGGCCGAGGCCGAGGCCACGCGGATGCGCCAGGACCTTGGGGATTTCTTCGAGAATGGCGCCGTGGCGCTGCATATCGTAGACGGCGAGGGCACCATTCTCGAAGCGAACCGGGCCGAGCTCGACCTCCTCGGCTACGCGGCCGAGGAATACATCGGCCGGAACGTCGGTGAGTTCCACGTCGACAAGGATGCCGTTTTACAGCTCCTTGAACGCCTGAAGTGCGGCGAGCAGCTCGCGAACCACCCGGCCGAACTTCGCGCCAAGGACGGCTCGACCAGGCATGTCCTGATCAGCTCGAACGCGCAGTTCCGCGACGGCGCGTTCGTCCATACCAGATGTTTCACGATCGACGTCACTGAGCAAAGGAAGATGCAAAGCCGGCTCGAGGTCGCCAAGGAGGCCGGCGGCGTCGGCACCTTTGACCGCGATCTGATCAGCGGTTCGGATTACGTATCGGACAGCTACTGGCGCCTCTTCGGTGTCGCGCCCGGTGCATTCCAGGCCTCGCTCAAGGGTTGGCTGTCGCGGGTCCTCAAAGACGACCGGCGCCGCGCCATGCAGGACCTGCGAAAGGCGCTGCATTCGGGCACCTACGAGACCGAATACCGAGTGGTCTGGCCGAACGGCGAGATCCGCCACATCTCGGGGCGCGGCAGGACCGAGCGAGGGCCGGACGGCCGTCCCCGGCGGCTCGTCGGCGCCTTCGTCGACGTCACCGAATTGCGGCAAGCCGATGCGGCCCTGCGCGCCCGGACCGCCGAGCTGGAAGCGGTGATGGAGAACGTTCCGGTGGTCGTCTGGCTGGCCCACGGCCGCGACGCGAAGCGAATCTACAGCAGTCGTTATGGGGCCGAGTTGTTCAGGATGCCGCCCGGCGCCAACCAGTCGAAGACGGCGGACGCGGCAGAGATGCCGACCCACTTCCGGATCTTGAGGGACGGGATCGAGCTGCCCGGTAGCGAGCTGCCGGTTCAGCGGGCGGCGCGCGGCGAGAAAATTCAGGACGAAGAGGTCGAGATCGGCTTCGACGACGGCGCCGCGCGCTCGCTGCTCATCAACGCCTCGCCGCTGCTCGACCCTGACGGCAATTCCGTCGGCGCGGTCGCCGCGGCGGTCGACATTACCGAGCGCAAGCGGTCCGAGGAGCGCCAGAAGCTGATCATGGCGGAGCTGGACCATCGCGTCCGCAACACGCTGGCCGTGGTCCGCTCCATGCTGTTCATTTCCAATCCTAGAGGCCTGTCGAGCCAAGCCTTCGCCAAGGCCGTGGCGGGCCGCATCGATGCCATGGCCAACGCGCATGGTCTGCTGACGGCGAGCGGCTGGCGCGGCGCCAGCCTGTTGCGGCTGGTGAATGACGGGCTGGCGGCGTATCGGAGCGCGGACCTGGAGCGGGTCAGGGTGAGCGGACCGGATCTGCTGCTTCGTCCCTCGGCGGCGGTATCGGTTGCCTTGGTGATCCACGAGCTTTCCGTCAATGCCGCGAAATACGGCGCGCTCTCGGCTCCAGACGGCCACATCGCGGTGTTTTGGAAGGTCGAGCGGACGGTCGTCGACGTGCAGCTGCGATTGCAATGGATTGAAAGTGGCGGTCCCCGGGTGACGGCACCGTCGCAGACCGGGTTCGGCTCGCGGATGATCGACGGCGTGCTGCAGCACGAGTTCGGTGGCGTGGTCAGCCGCGAGTACGCACCCGACGGGCTGCGGTTCGAAGCGCAGGTTCCCTGGGATCGGGTGGCCAGCGACGACGCCACGCCGCCGACCAAGGATGCCGCCGCCGTCAGTCGGTCCGCCGGGCCCGACACGGACCTGGAGGGCGCGCGCATCCTGATTGTCGAAGACAATCCGATCCTAGCCTTGGGGCTCTCCGAGATCCTGAGCGGCGTCGGCGTCGATGTCGTCGGCCCGGTCGGGCGGTTGGAGGAAGCGATGGCGCTGGCCATGTCGACCGGCGTCGACGGCGCCCTGCTGGACATCAGCCTGCATGGCGTCCAGGTGTTTCCACTGGCCGACATGCTGGCGGAACGGAAGGTGCCCTTCGCCTTTGTCACCGGTTACGACAGGCGCGCGGTAATTCCCGAGCGCTTCGGCAACGTTCCGGCGCTGCAAAAACCGGCGCCGCAGGGCGCGGCGGTCAGGCTGGTAGAGGAACTTCTGGCCGGCGAGCGATCGCCGATAGGCGTAAGGGCGGCTTGGTAGGGCGACAGTGCCGGGTCATTCGTGGGTTGGCCGGGCTCTCGTCGAAATCAAGGCTGACCGCCGGCCCGTGCCACCCGGTTGCGGCCGGCGTGCTTGGCCGCATACATGGCCTTGTCGGCTAGCGTCAGGACGTCGTCCAACGTCCGCGCGGCGGCGTCGGCGACGCCGATGCTGACGGTCATGCCGATCCGACCCTCCGGGACCGAAAGCTCGACCGCCGCCAGGGCCTGCCGCAGGCGCTCAGCGACCCGCTCGGCCATGTCGACGGCGCATTCGGGCAGCAGCACGACGAACTCCTCGCCGCCGAGGCGCGCCAGGATGTCGTGGCCGCGAAGGGTCGCCTCGCAGGTGGCCACGATGCCCTTCAGTACGTCATCACCCACCCGGTGGCCATATCGGTCGTTGATGCGTTTGAAGTGATCGATATCGAACAGCAACACCGAGAGCGGCCGCTGATAGCGCATCGATCGCTTCATCTCGCGCTCGGCCAGGCGCTCAAAGCTGCGCCGATTGTGGGCACCGGTCAGGGGATCGACCGAGGCCTGCCGCCGCAGCTCCGCCTCGGCCGCCTTGCGCCGGGCGATTTCGCGCTTCAAGTCTTTCGACCGCTCTTCCACGGCCGCTTCGAGTTCCTGGGTCCGCGTCGTCACGTAGCGGACCATCGCCTCGAAGATGTTGGTGAAGTGGCTGATCTCGTCCTGACGCTTCGTCACTTCGGACAGCACGGTCGGGTCGAGATCGCCCTCGATCAGCCCCCGCGCAGCGAATGAAAGATAGGCGAGCGGAATGGTCCGCGACTGTACCCGCTCGGCGAGCAGCTTGATAATCGCGCGCAGCGAGGCCGTATCGGATCTGATGGCTTGCCAAAAGACATCGCGCGGAATTTGTAGCGCCCTTACCCTCGAGGTCGCAACGACGTCCGCGGTGTGCGGGATGCCGCAAAACAGCGAGATTTCCCCCAGCAGCGCGCCGGGGCCAAGCTGCGCGATCTCGACCGCGCTGCCGCTCACCTTGACGGTGACCGAGACCGAGCCCTCTTGGATGATCAGAACCGAGGTGCCCTCATCGCCCTGGCGGATGAGCCGCGAGGCCGGGGCGAACTCGCTGACCTGGCTGCTCTTGAGCAGCGCCCCCAGGACGTGCGGCTGCAGGCTGGAAAACAGGGGAACCGAGCGAAGCTCGTCCGGTCCCTTGGATATCTTCATCGGCGGATGCAAGCGCCCTAGCCGCCGGGCGCGCCCTGGGTGTTGACATAGAGGGCGTAGAGCGACTGGCTTGCCGCCATGAACAGCCGGTTCCGCTTCGGGCCACCGAAGCAGACGTTGGCGCAGCGCTCGGGCAGGGCGATACGGCCGATCTTGCCGCCGTCGGGGGCGAAGACGAGCACGCCGTCGAGAGCTTCCGTGCCCATGCCCCAGCCGCACCAGAGGTTGCCGTCGACGTCGACGCGCATGCCGTCTGGCGTGCCGCCGGGGCCGGCATCGATCAGCACGCGCTTGTTGCTGATCGCGCGGCCGTCCTCGGCGACGTCGTAGGCCAGGATCTTGCGGTTCGGTTGGCCGCGGGATTCGACAACATAGAGAAGCTGTTCATCGGGCGAGAAGCACAGACCGTTCGGGCCCAGGATGTCGTCAGCCAGCACCGAGGCCTCGCCGCTCTCGCCGTCGACCCGGTAGACCGCCTGCTTGACCTCCGGCTCGGCCTTGTGCCCCTCGTAGTTGCCGAGGATGCCGAAGGGCGGGTCGGTGAACCAGATCGAGCCGTCGGACTTCACCACCACGTCGTTGGGCGAGTTCAGCGGCTTGCCCTGCCAGCTGTCCATCAGCACGCTGATGCTGCCGTCGTACTCGGTACGCGTCACCCTGCGGCCGCCGTGCTCGCAGGTCACCAAGCGGCCCTGTCGATCGCGCGTGTTGCCATTGGCGAAGTTCGAGGGCCGGCGGAATACGCTGACCGCGCCGGATTCTTCCTCCCACTTCAGGATTCGGTTATTGGGAATGTCGCTCCACAGCAGATAGCGCCCATCGCCGAACCAAACCGGGCCCTCGGACCAGCGGCAGCCGGTGTAGAGGCGCTCGACCGCTGCGCTGAAAATGCGATAGGGCTCGAAGCGCCGGTCCAGGATCTGGACCGCCGGGTCCGGATAACGCGGATGCGCGCGCCAGCCGGCGCTCGAAGGGTAGTCCACGTTCAACCTCTCTCTTCCTCCCGCGCCCCAACTTTCCGGCCGGGGCGGCGGCCTGGGACCTCGACGCATTCCTTTGTATACATCGCTTCGGCCTCGTGACGGCGACAGCGTGGCCGCAACTTTATCGCTACTTTCAGTGACGCGCAGCGCGTCGCCGGTCACCAGCTGCGCGGGCGGCCGACGTCGATGTGCACGAAATCCGACCTGGGATAATAGCCGACGCCGCCCGCTTTGAGCGCCAAGGCGGCACTCCTGAGGTCGGCCAGGGTGCGGTCGGGCAGGCGCACGTCGATGGCCATGCCGTCCACGTGCAAGCTGCGCTTGGCGACACCGCGGCTGCGCGCTGCCAGCATGGCGTTGGTCGCCGGCGAGCGATAGCCGGAAATCACGTGGTAGGCCGCGGTACTGCCGAGTTGCTGATGCAGAACGACCAGGAGATCGAGCAGCCGGCGGTCGATGGCCGCGACTTCGCCGTTGCGATGATCGCGCAGGACGCGGTCGATCTCGCGCAGGGCCTGGGGCCGGTAGGCGCGCCCGTCCCAATAGGTGGCCTGCACGCGCTCGCCTGTATGGGTATTGAGGAACTTCAGCTGGCGTGGCTTGCCGAGGCGCGGCACCGCCAGGGCCGGCCCTGCGGCAAGAGAAAGCATGCCGGCGCCAGCTGCTCGAAACAGTCCGCGTCTACTGTGCACTCGGCCCGCTGCCCCGTCCGATTCCGCCCAGTTCTTCCTGTGGCGGAGTGCGCGAAGATTGTCAACTGTCTTGTTTGCTGAATTTGCTTGAAATCGGCCACAGGCACGAGGCTTCGCTTTGCCGCTTCCGCGAGAACATGGTAGTGAGCCGCCGCGACCGTGATCGGTCGATGCGTTTGGCCGTCCGCGGCCGCACGAGCGGGGTCGATGATTGCCGTCCGATGACACCGAGAGGGCAAAGCAGGCTCGCAGGTCGCCTGCGGGCGGCGCTGACGGCAGCAATGCTGGTGGCGGCGGTTCCTGCACAAGCACAGAACAGTGACAAGCCGGACCAGCCGTCCGCCCCAGAGACGGAGCGCGGAATTGACTACGATGTGCGCTTCGAGGGTCCTCTTGAGAAGGCGCTGCTTGAATTTCTGCGTGAGACCTCGCTGCTGGTTTTACTGAAAGACAAGCCGCCGGCGAGCCGCGCCGCCTTGGAAAAGCGGGCCCAGGCGGATCTGGAGCGCCTGGGTACCGCGCTCCGCTCCGAGGCTTACTACGCCGCTGCATTGACCTACGACCTCGACACCTCGGTCTCGCCGGCCGTCGTGATCATCAGCATCGAGACCGGGGTACTGTATCTGCTCGCCGATTTCACCATCCGCTACACCGAGGAACGCCCGGGAACGGCACGGCCGAGCGACCTTGAGGAGATTGGTCTCCACGTCGGCATGACGGCGCGGGCGCCGGAGATCAGAGACGCCGAAGAGCGACTGATCGCCACTCTCGCCGAGACCGGGTTCCCCTTTGCCGAGGTCAAGAATCGCAGGATCGTCGTCGACCATGATGAGACGACCCTTTCGGTCGAGCTCGAAGTCGAGGCCGGCCCGCTGCTGGCGTTCGGACCGGTCGAGGTGGACGGCGTTACCGACGTCGAGTCCAATTATGTCCGGGTGCTGCTGGCGTGGCGGACGGGCGAGCGCTATGACCGGCGCAAGGTCGATGCCAGCCTGCAGGCGCTCAGGGCCACCAACCTGTTCGCCAGCGTCAGCATAGAGCCCGGCGAGCGCCCGGCGGGCGACGGAGAGGTGCCGATGCGGGTCAGGGTCGAGGAGCGGGCCGCGCGCTCGGTCGGCGGCGGCCTCAGCTGGTCGACCGCCGACGGCTTTCTCGCCGAGCTGTTCTGGGAGCACCGCAATCTCTACGGCCGAAACGAGACCTTGCGGCTGACCGGCCGCGGCGGCCAACTGGAGCAGGGCGGCGCCATTCGTCTGACAAAGCCCAACTTCGTCCACCTGAACCAGACCGGCGCGGCGGGATTGGAGGCCAAGAACCGCGAGACCGACGCTTTTGACGAGCGCTCCCTCGCGGCGACGGTCGGCCTGGAACGGCGCAGCAAGAAGATCTGGCGGACCGGCGTCGGCGGCGCCCTGGAGTACCTCGACCTTGAAGAGGAGGAGGAACCAGACAGCCGCCAGTTCCTGCTCTTCAGCGTGCCGGTCAGCGTCACCCGGGATACCAGCGATGATTTGTTCGATCCCAGCCAAGGGACACGGGTGACGCTGTCGCTGGCGCCGAGCGTGGGGACGCTGGAAGAGAACATCTATTTCCTCACCGCCTCGGCCGCGATGGCTGGGTATCGGGCAATCGATCGGGAGAACCGCTTCGTTCTCGCCGGCCGGCTCAAGCTCGGCTCCATTTTCTCGAAGGACACGACGGACATTCCGGCGAGCAAGCGCTTCTTCGCCGGCGGTGGCGGCTCAGTGCGCGGCTACGAGTTTCAGTCGGTCGGGCCGCTGGATGCGCAGGATGATCCGATCGGCGGGCGCTCCCTGATCGAGACCAATCTGGAGCTGCGCATCAAGCTGACGGAAACCATCGGCATCGTTCCGTTTCTCGACGGCGGCGCGGTCTATCGCGAGATCTGGCCCAGCGGCGATGAGGACTTCCAGGTCGCCGCGGGATTGGGATTTCGCTACTTCACCGAGTTCGTGCCGTTGCGCCTCGACATCGCCTTTCCCTTGAACCCGCGCGACGTCGACGACACATTCCAGTTTTACATCAGCCTCGGACAAGCGTTCTAGGATGCGCATCGCCCTGTTGTTGAGGCGCTCGGCACTCGCCGGGCTGGCGCTGGTCCTGGGCCTGGGAGTGGGGCTGGCGGCGCTGACCTCGTTCCTGTCGACCGAGACCGGACAGCGCCAGGCCGCGCAATGGCTCGCATCAGCGCTGAGCGATGGCGCGCGCCGGGTGGAAATTTCGCGCCTGCAGATCGGTTTGCCGGGCGAAATTCGCTTGAGCGGCATCACCGCCGCCGATGCAACAGGCGCGTGGCTCGCGGTCGACGAGGTCGGAGCGAGCTGGCGGCCGGCCGAGCTTTTGCGGGGCCGGCTGGTGCTGGCGCGTCTGGAGGCCGCTACCATCGATTGGCGTCGCCTGCCCGAGGCCGCCGACGAGGCGGCGGCCGGTGAGGCGGAACTGCCGTCGCTGCCGCTAGCGGTCAAGGTCGAGCATCTCACCATTGCTTCGCTTCGCCTTGGGCCCGCGGTCTTGGGTGCGGAAGCCGTGCTGCGCCTGGAGGGCGAGCTTGGGGCCGAGGGGACGGACGAGATCAGAAGCCGCCTGCGCATCGTGCGCACCGACGGCGGCCCGGCGGCGGCGACGCTCGAGGTGCTGTTTCGTCCGCGAGCGCGCTGGCTCTCGCTGGCAGTCGGGGCAGAGGAACCGGCCGGCGGCTTGCTGCCGAATCTGGTCGCGGTGCCGGACCAGGCCTTTTCGCTCAATCTCGCAGGGACGGGACCGCTGTCATCGTGGCAGGGGAAGCTCGCCGCACGGATCGGCGGGCAACCGTTCTTGGACCTCGACATCGCCGTGAGTGAGGCGCGCGAACTCGGCATTGGCATCACCGGCCGGATCGATCTTTCCCGCCATTTGCCCGAACTGGCGTCCCGCCATCTCGATTTTGAGGCGACGCTCGCCAGCAGGGACCGCTCGCGGTGGCGGATTGACGCCAGCCAGTGGCGCCTGGACTGGGTCGATCTGGCGGTCTCCGGCGCGGTCGACCTTGCGGGAACGCCACGTGTGGCCCTCGAATTGAGCGCGCGGCGTCGCGGCGAGGCGCCACTGCCTTATCTGCCGCCCGCCCTAAGCCTCGGCGCGATTTCAGTGACCGGCCGGGTGGAGGGGCCGCTCGCTGCGCCGACGCTTGCCATGGAGCTTCAGGCGGAGGCGGCGGAACTGACGCCGCTCGCCGGTCGCAACCTCGCGCTGAGCCTCCGCTTCCGGCCGGAGGCCCCGATCTTCGGCGGCGTCGTCAAGAGCGGAATTGAGCTTTCGGGCAGCGCCGAGGCGCTACGCGCTGCCGACGAGCGGCTGGCGCCGCTGCTCGACGGGGCCGCGAACTTGGACCTGAGCCTCCGGCTGGACAGCGAGCGCGGCACCGTCGAGGCGGATCGCTTTCATCTCGCCCTGGCCGGCGTCGCCATCGAGGGCACGCTCGCACATCGGCTGGACACGCAGGTCGGCAGCTTCGCCGGCGGCGTGACGCTGCCCGAACTCTCGGGCCTGGCCAAGGGGCTGGCCGTCGAGCTGTCGGGCGAGGCCAGGCTGGCGAGCAAGCTGCGGTGGGACCTGTCGGACCCATCGTTGTCAGGGTCGGTCGAGGGCCGGGCCGAGAAACTGCGGCTGGCCGACGAGCGGCTGGAGGCGCTGTTTGGCCCCGCACTGACGCTCGCAGCCGATTGGCAAGTCGATCGCGATGGCCGCATCAGCGTCGGCCCGGCGGCGATCGAGGGCAGGCGCTTTCACCTGACCGGCGAGGCGGCGCTGGCGCCGGGCGCGGAGCGCTTCGATGCCCGCCTGCGACTCGGCGTTCCCGACCTGGCACCGCTGGCGCCGCTTGTCGGCGTCGAGGCCGCGGGCAAGGCTACGGTCCTCGCGCGGTTGAGCGGCGTACCCGCTGCCCCAGCCGGCACCATCGAGCTCACCGTGGCCGAGGCAGCGGCCAACGGCGTCGCCCTGGGCACGATCGCCGGCAGGGCCGAGCTGATTCCGGCCGCGGGGGGCATCCGGGGCACATTGGAGCTCTCGGCGACGCCGCTCTCGGCCCCGCTTCGCCTGGCGACCGAATTCCGACGCCAGGCCGGACGCACGAGTCTGGAGAACATCCAGGTTACGGGCAGCGGCCTGGCCCTGAGCGGCTCGGTGCGGCTGGCCGACGACAGCCCCGTCGTCACGGGCGAACTCGCTGTCGAGGCGGGAGACCTGGGACCGTGGCTGCGCCTGGCCGGGCGGGAGGGTTCGGGCGGCCTCAATAGCCAGATCAGGCTGATGGCACGCGACGGCCTCCAAGGCGTGGAGGCCAAGGCCACGCTCAAGCGCTTCGGCCTGGCACTGGACGAGACACAAGTGCTCGCGGGCGAGCGTCTGGCCGTGGAACTGACCGGCTTCTGGCCGATGGACGCGGGACCGAGTGAGCTGCACGCGCGCGGGGAAAGCCTGCGGCTGGGCGAGGCGGTACTGAAGCAGGCGACGCTTCGCGCCTCCGGTACGCCCGGCGCTTTGCGCTTCGGGGTCGAGGCCGAGGGCCGCTTCGAGAGCGAGTTCACGGCCGACGTGGCCGGCACGCTGAGCCGCCAAGGCGAAACGGTCATCATCGACCTCTCGGGCGTCAATGCGCGGGTGCTGCAGACGACGGTGACGCTGAGCCAGCCGACGCGGCTGCAACTGGCGGCGGACGGCGTCACGGTTGAACGTGCGCGTTTCGCGGTGGGCGAAGGCACGTTCGAACTCGATGGCCGGCTGGGGCAAGGCGAGGTGGACTTGCGGCTTCGGGCCGCCGGCCTGTCGCTGGCGCCGCTGGCCGCGGCAGGCGCCGACATCGTCGGCCGGCTGGACGCCACCGTGGAGCTGCGCGGCGACTGGCCGACGCCTGTCGGCACCGCCGAGCTCTCCGTCGCCGAAGTTCGCTGGCGTGGCCTGGACGATCTGCCGGCGATTTCCGGTCGGCTCGTCGCGGACTGGCGCCTGGGGCGCATCGGCCTGCAAGGCGAGGTCGAGACCGGCACCGGCCCGCCGCTGAGGCTGAGCGCCGCGCTGCCGCTGCGCGTCACGACGGCACCCTGGGCGGTGCTGTTGCCGCCACAGGAGCCGGTCTCTCTCGAGGTCTCCTGGCAAGGCGAGGCCGCGGCGGTTTGGCGTCTGTTGCCTTACGCGGTGCATCGGCTGGACGGGGCGCTTGCCGTCGATCTGCGTCTTGCCGGCTCCGTCGATCGGCCGGTGGTCAACGGCAGCCTGACGCTGAGCCGGGGCGAGTATGAGCATCTGGAGCTCGGCACGCTGTTGCGCGACGTCGAGTTGCGCCTCGTCACCGACGGTTCCGGGACCTTGCGCATCGCCCAGCTGAGCGCCAGCGACGGCGCCGGCGGCCGGCTTACAGGCGAGGGCGAGATCAGCTTCCGCGACCTGGCCCGCGTGACCTACGTCTCGCGGGTCTCGCTGGAAAACTTCTATGTCGTCCGCCGCGACGACCTCAGCGGCCGGGTCGACGGCGCGATCGAGATATCGGGCGGCCTCGACGGCGGCTCGATCACGGGCCAGCTGACCACGCGGATCGTCGAGGTGACCCTGATCGATACCCTGGCCGCCGAGGTCGTCGAGCTGGACGTGGTCGAAGTCGGAGCCAACCGCGCCGCCGCCGGCGATGAGAAAAAGGGCGGGCGGCGCCTGAACCTGACGCTGGACATTCAGATCGACATTCCCCACCGCGCTTACCTCAGGAGCCGCGGCCTGGATTCGGAATGGGCGGGCCGGATCAGTGTGAGCGGAACGACCACCGCGGCGCAGGTGACCGGTACCCTGCGCGCCGTGCGCGGCCGCTTCACCATGCTGGGCAAGACCTTCGTGCTCGGCACCAGCACGGTCGAGATCACCACCGTGGACGGCAAGACCGATGCCTTTTTGGATATCGCCGCCACCCACGGCAACGGTGACCTCGAGGTCACCATCACCGTGAGCGGGACCGCTACGCGGCCGAGCTTCGCCTGGAACTCGCGGCCGGCCCTGCCCCGCGACGAGATCATTGCCCGTCTGCTGTTCGGCAGGGGGACGGGCCAGCTGAGCGCCTTCGAAGCTTTGCAACTGGCCGGCGCCCTGGCCCGGCTGAGCGGACGAGGCCCCAGTGCCGGCTCGATTTTCGAGCGCGCCCGCCGTGCCCTCGGCGTCGACACCCTGCGGCTCAGCGGCGATGCCGCGGCCGCCGGCGGGGCCACGCTCGAAGCCGGCAAGTACCTCTCGGACAAGGTCTACGTCGGCGTGCAGCAGGGCGCCGCCGCCGGCTCGAGCGGCGCCCGCATCGAATTGCAGGTGTTGCCGCGGGTCAGCATCGAGAGCGAGGTGCAGGCGACCGGGGCCAACATCGGCGCCAAGTTCAAGTGGGACTACTGAGAGGGCTCGGCGGCCCGGCCGGTTGGCATGGGGCAATCAATTTTCATGCGCTGCGGACCGGAACCCCTAAAAACTCGGTTGGCGCGTGCCTATATACCTGACTATCCGCGCATGGATGGGCTGGCGACCTCCTAGGCGGAGTAATCCCGTCTCCAGCCATCGCGCTGCGCTGTCCTCTGGGAGAGTTCTTTCAATGTATGCGGTCTTTGGAGCCTCGCTCCTGGCTGTGGCCGTCGTCCTGTTTCAATTCGCCTATGTCCATCATCGCCGGCCGGTCCCGAGCCGCTGGACCCGCCACGAGCTGGTCAGCCAGTTGTACTGTATCTTGATCATGTTGCCGCTCACCTTCGGCATCGCCTACCTCGCCAACTTCCTTTTCAGTCTGGACACAGAGCCGTTCACGCTCGCTGATGCCGGGCTGGTGCTGGCCGTGATCGCCATCGCTGCCATCCCAGTCGGGGCCCTGCGCCGACGGTGGCGGCGCCTGCAGGGCGAGGCCGCATCGAGCGCGGCCACCGTGCACGAGCTACGCCCGGCCGGAGAGGGTCCCGATTCCGGGTTGCCGCCGCAGAGCGGCGCGGGCGGCCGCAGGCGACGCGCCGCCTGACGCAGGGACCATCGGCGCCGCTGCGGCGGCACGGCCGGTGTCGGCGGAGGCACCGGAATGATGTGGTCGGGGAGCAGCAATGTCGTTGGCGTTAGGTCTGGCGGACGCGCGCGTCTGGCGCACGTCGGAACTGTTGGAGGCGATCGCCGCGCGACACGAGGGTGGGGAGGTCGCCGCCGGAGAGCTGCTTTTGCAGCTGGGCGACCGCAGCTACGGCCTCTTGCTTCTCATGCTGGCGGTGCTCAGCATCGTCCCCAACGTCCCGGGCTTCTCCGGGATCGTAGGACTGGCCCTGATGGCGATCACGGCCCAGTTGGTGGTGGGCCGGCGGGTGCCGTGGCTACCGCGTTTTCTCCAACGCCGGAGGCTGCCCGTCGCCAAACTGCACCGGGCCATCGGCGTTGCCGTGCGCACGCTGCGCTGGATAGAGCGATGGTGCCGGCCGCGCTTCAGCCTGTTGGTGAGTACCACGGCGGAACGCATATACGGTGTTGTCGTCCTCTATCTCGCGCTGCTGATCGCTTTGCCGATCCCGGTGGTCGGCAACATCCCGCCGGCAATCGCGATCACCACGCTAGCCTTCGGTCTGCTGGAGAAGGACGGCATCGTCGTACTCGCGGGCCTCGGCCTTTCCCTCGTTGCCGCCGCGGTGACGCTGACCGCGGGCGTGGCGGCGGCGAACGGGCTTGCCGCGACCCTCGCCGCCTTTCTCGGCTAGGCCGTTCAAGTAGCGCGGCCGGTCGCGATAAGGCGAAGCGGGGATCGGGCCGGTCCGGCCGCCGCATCTGTGCCCCGGGCTAGTGAGTGGAACCGAGGTTCGTCCACATGCCATACCTCGAGCTGCTGGCCGGATTGATCTTGCTGGTGCTGGGCGGCGATGTCCTGGTCCGGGGGGCGGTTTCCGTCGCCGGACACCTCGGCGTTTCGCCCTTGGTGATCGGCCTGACCCTGGTCGGCTTCGGCACCTCGACGCCTGAGCTTTTCACCAGCGTCGAGGCGGCGTTGCGCGGCTCGCCCGGAATCGCCATTGGCAATGTCGTCGGCAGCAACATCGCCAACATCCTGCTGATCCTCGGCCTGGCGGCCTTGATCCATCCGCTGGCGACGCCGCGCGGGATGCTGCGCCGCGACGGCACCGTAGTTCTGCTGGCGGCGATCGTCTGCGTCGTCGCCATCCTGTCCGGCCACCTCGCCCGGCTGGTCGGGGCCGCGTTGGTCGCCACCTTGTGCGCCTACATCTTCTGCACCTACCGCTTTGGACGCGCCGCCCGCACCGCGTCAGCGCGCCGGGAGGCCGGGACCGATGCCCCGGAACGGCCGCCGGGGCGCCTGGACGTGGCGATACTGTTCTGCGGCGGCGGACTGGTGCTGACGCTTCTGGGCGCCAACTTCCTGGTCGACGGCTCGATCGCCCTGGCCGCGTCGGTGGGTGTCTCGGAGACCCTGGTGGGCTTGACCGTGGTCGCCATCGGCACCTCGCTGCCGGAGCTCGCAACCTCGGTTGCCGCCGCGGTGCGCCGACACGATGACGTCGCCGTCGGCAATGTCGTCGGCAGCAACATCTTCAATGTTCTGGGTATTCTGGGTGCCACCGCGGTGGTCAAGCCGATCCCCGTACCACCGGAAATCGCGCGCCTCGACATCTGGGTCATGCTGGCCGCTACGGTGATGCTGTTGCTCTTCGCGGCTACGGGCTGGCGCATCAGCCGGCTCGAAGGCGCGGTCGCGCTGGCCGCTTATGCCGGCTATCTCGGAATTCTCTTTGTGGTGGCCACATGAAGCCGGACGCAAGTCACCGCCTAATGTGGCGCCGCGGCGTGTCTCATCGCGAGGCGGCGGCGCTGCCACGAGGAAGTTGCCGCAGCCCCGCTTCCATCAACCTGGGAGGTCGTTACACATGACCGCGGTGCTTGGCGCCTTGTTCCTGGCTGTCACCGTCGTGCTGTACCGGTGGGCCTATATCCATCACCGCCGTCCGGCGCGCAGCCGATGGGCGCGCAACGGTACGGCATCGATGCTGGTCCAGTTCGCCATCCTCTCGGCCCTCGCCGCCGGCCTCAGCTTTGCCGTGCAATTCCTTGTCGCTTTCGATGCAAAGGCGCTGACGGTAATGGAAATTGCGACGGTGCCGGTGATCGTCGGCGCCGCGGCGCTGACGCTCCGCGTCCTAAACCGGCAGTGGCGAGGCCTTCAGGCGGAGGCGCCGCATCGGCAAACCGGTACACACGAATTGGACGAGCCGGCCAACGACCCCGGCCCCGGGCTGCCGCCGCGCAGCGGCGATAACAGCGCCAAGGTCCGCCGAGCCTCCTAGCCGCAGGTGCGATCGATCATGCCGCCGACCGTTCCCCGGCAGCCCTTCCAAAGCTGCAATCGCATTCCCATCTACAACAGGACCTTGTTCAGTCGACCCGTCAGCAGGCGCTCGCCGCGAGCCGCTGCCAGGGTCGACTTCAAGCCCTCGACATCGTTGTAATCGCGCATGCGATGCCTGCGTCTTGTTCCCGAAGAGACCCGGTTCGACTTCATGCGCTGGCGAGACTTCGCGCTGGGCCTGACCTTATTGTTGATACTGGGCTCGATCGGCTCGCTCGCCTTCCGTGGTCTCAACCTCGGGCTTGACTTCGAAGGCGGACTACTGGTCGAGGCGCGGGCCAGCGCGCCGGTCGATGTCGGAAAGCTGCGCGACAAGCTTGGCCGTCTTGGCCTCGGAGAAGTCGTCATCCAAAGCTATGGCGGCGCGCGCGAGGTGCTGATCCGTGTGCACCAGCCGCCGGAGGCCGCAGAGCAGGACCGCAGCGCGGCGGTCCGGGCGGCGCTCGGCAGCGAGTACGACATCCGGCGCATCGAGTTCGTCGGCCCGCAGGTCAGCCGCGATCTGCTGATCAGCGGGCTTGAAGCTTCGGGCCTGGCCGTCGTGCTGATCGCCGCCTATGTCTGGTTCCGCTTCGAGTGGCAGTTCGGCATCTCTGCGCTCATCACCACGCTGCACGACGTGGTCGCCATCTTCGGCCTGTTCTCGCTGTTCGGCATGGAATTCAACCTGACCGTAGTGGCGGCGATCCTGACCGTCGCCGGTTATTCGATCAACGACACCATCGTCGTGTTCGACCGCGTTCGAGAAAATCTCAGGCGCTACAAGAAGATGGGCCTGGTCGAGCTGATCAACCTCAGCGTCAACCAGACGCTGTCGCGCACCCTGATGACCGCCGGCACGACAATGCTGGCGATCCTCTCGCTGCTGGTCTTCGGCGGCCCGGTACTGCGCAACTTCTCTGCCGCGTTGGCCTGGGGTGTCTTTATCGGCACCTATTCCAGCATCTTCGTCGCCTCGGTGCTGCTGCTCTACATGCCCAAGATCAAGGGCATGGAGGGGCAGGCCACAGCATCCGGCGGCGAGGGCGGCCCGGCGGCGGTGAAGGGGGCCGTCGGCGATCCGTGAGTGCCACGCCGGCGTCACGCCGGCGGTGCCTCAGCGGCCCTTGATCTCGGGCGTCCGGCGCTCGCGCCAGGCGGCGTGCGCCTCGGCTTTGTCCTCGGTCAGCTCCAGCGCCATGAAGCGGTAGACATCGGCCAATGCTGCGTCGGCGAGATTGGGGATGTCGAGCCCGCGCAGCAATGACTCCTTGGTCAGCCGAGCCGCCAGCGGCGGCAGCCCGGCGATATGCTCGGCCACTTGCATCGCCTTGGAATCAAGTTGTTCGTGGGGCACCAGCCACTGCGCCAGGCCGATCCGATAGGCCTCGTCCGCCGGCAGCGGGAAGCCGAGCGCCATTCGCATGGCCATGCCGCGGCCGACCCAGCGCGCCAGCCGGGCGCCGCCGCCGTAGGCCGGCAGGATGCCGAGTGCCACCTGCGGCAAGCGCCACTCGGCACGCTCGGAGGCAACGATCAGATCGCAGCAGAGCGTGACCAGGCAGCCGATGCCGACGGCATAGCCGTTGACCGCGGCGATCATCGGCTTGGGAAAGCGGCCCAGCACTTCAAAGGCGTGATGGTGCCGATCGGGCAGGCCCTTGATGAAGTCGGCGGCAGACTCGATCGAGTGCGTCGCCTTGTCCTTCAAGTACGCGCCGGCCGAAAAGGCTCCGCCGGCTTCATCGCCGGTGAGGATGGCGCAGCGCACATCATCGTCGTCCGCCATCTCGGCGCAGCGCGCGGCCAGGCCCTCGTGGTAGTCCTGGCCCCAGGCGTTGCGCGCCTCGGGCCGGCTCAAGGTCAGGATGGCGACGTGACCGCGCTTTTCGAAATGGAGCGGCATGGCTTCTTCTCCCTGCTCCGCGAGCCGCCGCTGACAAAGGCTTGCCGGTCAGGCCTCAGTTACGGTCGTGATGCAGGCGGAGACGACGGCGCCGCCCGGCTCAGACCTCGGCGCCCCAGGTCCGGGTCGCGTAATCGGTGGTGACGATGTCGAAGACGACGCCGTTGGGGTCGCGGAACTTGATCTCGCTGGCGCCCTCGGGCGTGTTCGGCAGGCGCATGTGATAACGACCGCCGTTGTCCTCGATCCGCTTGCTGGACTCCTCGATGTCCTCAACGACGAAGCCCATGTGATGCAGACCGTGGAAATCCTTGCCCCGCTCGTCGCCCGCCTGAGTGTCGGTCTTGAACTTCAGGATCGCCAGGCTGACGACGCCGTCCGAGAGCAGGATCGCGATTTCGGACTGGTGGACCCGCCGCATCTCGAAGGTCTTTTCATAGAAGCTTGCCGCCGTTTCCATATCGGGAACGGTGACGGCGATGTGTCGAAGTTTCGCCACCCTCTTTTCCTTCCTCAATGTTTCGTTGTGCTGAACGATGCTCGCCGCCGGCATCGGCTGCTGTCAAGGCCGCCGTCGGCCGGGGCCAGGCTACCGTGGCCGCAGCCTGCTGCGCACCCGCCTCAGTCGGCCGCGTCCCGCGCGCCGATCGCGGCGTTGACCTTCGGCATCACCTCTTCGGCCAAAAGCCGCATCGACCGCTTCATGCGCGCCTTGTCGGTCCAGTCCTGACTGGTCAGCGCCAAGGTTCCGAAATGGCCGATCTCTTCCCTGAGGGCCAGGATCTTTTCGGCCACGGTGTCGGGGCTGCCGTGGATCGTATAGTTGTCGCGCAGGTCCTGGTGCAGAAGCTTGGCCGGATCGTCGCCCTTGTCGACGACGAAGGGCGCCTTCATGTCGGCGCGCTCGAAGATCTTGTAGAGGTATTGGAAGTACCAGTCGGTGCTCTCTCCTGCCGTCTTGACGAACGCCTCGGCGGCCTGGTCGGTCTCGTCGACATAGATGTTGCGGGCGACCCGCCAGATCTCTGGATCGGTCGAATGGCCCGCCTTGGCCGCCGCCTCGGCGTAGGTCTGCCAATGGCTCTTCACCGACCAGGTGCCGATGAAGTTGGCCGAGATCGGAATGTAGCCGCGCTCGCCGGCGAACTTGATCGAGGCCGAGTGGGGGCTCATGGCCGAGATCGCGATCGGCGGGTGCGGTTGCTGGTAGGGCTTGCACATCCAGCCGAGGCCGATGTCGTCGTAGACCCAGTCCTTGAGGCTGAGGTTCCAATGCTTGCCCTTGATTTCATAGGGCGGGTCGTTAGCCCAGATCTCCAGCATGATGTCGATGGCCTCGATCATCATGGCGTTGCGGTCGAGGTCCATGGTGCCGAAGATCTCGAAGTCCGGCGGCAGCCCGCCCGGCCCGACGCCCATGATGTAGCGTCCCTTGGCCAGGTGGTCGAACATGGCGATCTGGCCCGCGGTCAGGGCCGGATGGTACTGCGGCAGACAAATCACGCCGGTGGCGCAGACGATGCGCTCGGTCTGCGGCAGCAGGTGCGAGAGGAACAGCAGCGGCGAGGTGATCTGTTCCGCGGCCGAGGCGTAATGCTCGCCGACCCAGACTTCCGCATAGCCCAGCCGGTCGGCGTGGACGATGGCCTCGATGTCCTCCATCAAGGTCGTGTGATAGTCCCGCTTGCGGTCGTGCACGGGCATCATGAACAGGCTGAGCTTCATCGTCATCTCCCATCCGGCATGGTCAGCGCCGCAGTTCGGGCCTGAGGCTGGCTTCGAGACAGGGCCGGAAGTGCTCCAAATCCGGGGTCTCGACGCCTGCGACCTTCGCCGCATCGTCCCAGCGCCGCATCGTCACCGCATCGGTCGCATAGGCGCGTTTGATGAAGGCGGCGGCCTCGGCCGCGGAATAGGCCCCGCCTTGCAGCTCGAGCGTCCGCTTGGAGACCTCGGACAGGGCTTCGGCGTAGGCTGGTTCGACCGCGCACAAGTAGCGCTTGGCGTCGACGTGATGGCGGACCGGCCGCACCACGTCGTCGTCGAACCAGCGGCTGAGGAAGGTCTCACCGATCCGTTCATGCTCGGCGTCGCGGCCGGCGGCGACGCTGGCGCGGTCCTCGGGGTTCACCAAGTGACCGATGTCGTGCAGCAACGCCGCCGCGATCATCGCGGCCGAGGCGCGGGAAAGCTCGGCCAGGCGGGCGCACTGCAGCGCGTGCGCCAATTGATCGACGTTGTCGCTGCCGTAGTCGCGCTCGTCGCCCCGCCGCAGGATCGCCAGGATGTCGTCGATGGCTGTCATTAGTTCGCCTTCATATGCCTGGCGGTCGGATTAGCCGTCCGTGGCAGCAGCCCCGGAGCGGTCGAATGGACGCAGAGACCTCTCCAACGTCTGGAAAGCCTCGTGGATCTGCCGGGCGATCGTAGGCGCATCCTGATCGGGCGCGCGGTAATAGGCGGCGGCCTCCTGAATCAGGATCGGCAGGGCTGCGGCGATCGCTTTCGGGCTGAGCGATCCCCATCCGCCTGGCCCGCCCCGCAAGGTGTTGACGAGTTCCAACGCGGAAATCTCCCAGGACCTGGCATGGTGCCGGCCTTTACGCAAAGCGGCATGGAAAAGGCAGCGAGGCCCGTCCATGTCCGAGACGGCGAAGAGCGTGGCGGCGCCGCATTCGATACACGTGTGAGCGACCTCGTGGGCGGCTTCCTCGACGATCTGATCGATCAGCACGTCGGCATCGCCGGCGCCGGACCAGCTGGCCAGGAGGCGCCCCCGCTTGGTGTCGAAGGCGGTCCAGCGGAAGGTGCCGAATTCGCTTTCGTCGAGGATCTGCTGGGCCCGCTCGATCATGCCGCGCACCGGCTCCAGCCAGCCCGGCGGCAGCAAGGCAAGCGCCTCACGGGCCGGATGGCTCAGATGCGCGTTGTAGGAGGCGACGAGTTCGTTCAAGCGTCTCTGGAGCGTTGTCGGCATGGCGATACCTCCTCAGTCCGCGCCGACGTCACGGCAGATGGCACTGGTGCCGTCCGTGGCGCGACCGGTTGGTCCCGACAAGGGCGATCGGACCCGTCGAGACCGGCTAATGCTATGGACTCACGGGTCGTAAAGTCAAAGCGGTCCTGTGGCCGGCACTATTCGGCGTGAAGGCGGGCATCCATAAAACGCCAACCCAGCGCGGTCTCGCTGCCCGGCGCGATCGGGGCGTGTCCGGTACCGCCCGCGACCTCGCGCGCCAGCACCTCCTTGCCATCGGGCATGCGAACCAGGTGAGATACGGTCAAGCCGACGTAAACCTCTTCGAGATAGGTTCCGCGCAAGACTTGCATCTCGGCGCCCGCGTCGCTTTCGGAGCGCTGCAGGCGCACCAGCTCGGAGCGGATCGAAAACGCGACCGGGTCGTCCGAGCTTAATGACGAATTCAAGCAGGGGACGGCGACGGTGGCATAGCCGAGGTCGACGGTCAGCCGCTCCGGCGCGCGCTCCCTGACCTTGCCGTCGAAGATGTTGTTCTCGCCGATGAAGCCGGCAGTGAAGCGCTTGCGCGGCCGCTCGTAGACGTCGCGGGCCGTCCCTTCCTCGACCAGCTCGCCGTCAGCGATGAGGGCGATGCGGTCGGCGATGGTCATCGCCTCTTCCTGGTTGTGGGTGACGTGGATGAAGGTGATGCCGACCTGCTCCTGAATGCGCTTGAGCTCGATGCACATGTCCTTCCGGAGCTTGGCGTCGAGCGAGGCCAGCGGCTCGTCGAGCAGAAGGATGTCGGATTCGAGAACCAGCGAGCGGGCCAGCTGCACGCGCTGCTGCTGGCCCCCGGAAAGCTCGTGCGGCATCCGCTGCTGGTAACCGTCGAGGCCGACCAGCCGCAGCATGCGATCGACCGCCTCGCGGATCTCGGCCTTCGGCAGCTTGCGCAGCCGGAGGCCGTAGGCGACGTTCCTCTGCACCGACATGTGCGGGAACAAGGCGTAGCTCTGGAACACCATCGAGGTCGGGCGCTGGTTGGGCGGTCGCCCGCCGACGTCCTTGCCGTGCAGCAGCACCTTGCCGCGGCTCGGCCGGATGAAACCGCCGATCAGGCGCAGCAACGTGGTCTTGCCGCCGCCGCTCGGTCCCAGCAGGACGAAGTACTGACCGCTCTCGATTTTCAAGTTGACCGCTCTGAGCGCGGCCACCGGCCCGTAGTTCTTGCTCAAGTCGACGACTTCGACGGCGATGTCGGGCTCGGCGTTCATGCTCTCTCCCCGGCTCCGCCCGGTTCCGCCACGGCGCGCTGCTGGCGCTCCTGCCGTTCGGCCCGACTCAGCGAGTAGATCAGGATGGCGCCGATCACGGTCATCGAGACGATGCTCATGGTCCCGGCCATGGCATAGGACTCCCCCGACATGCCGACGTTCAGCATCTGCGAGACCAGGACGTTCGAGAAGGTGTCGAAGCCGCCCTTGAGCAGGGCCGTGCGCGGCGCCTCGTTGAAGGAGAGGATGACGACGAAGGCGCAGGCGCTGAAGATGCCGACGCGGATCTGCGGAAACTCGACATGCCAGAAGGCCTGCCAGGCGCTGGCGCCGCAGCTTCGCGCCGCCTCGGTCTGCTGCGCGCGATAGCGCGACATGGTGATCAGGATGACGATGAAGGCGTAGGGCACGGTGTAGAGCACCTGGCCGATCACCGCGGTGGTGAAGCCGAGCCCGAACCAGTGGCTGAGCCAGCCGGCGCCCAGCGCTTCGCCGAGCCAGCGGCAGATCCCGTTAAGCTGCCTGAAATAGACCAGAAGACTGGAGGCCATGATGTCGGCGGGGATGAACAGCGGCAGCAGCATCAGGGTCACGAAGGCGAGCTTGAAGCGGGTCCGTTTGTAGAATTTGGCCGCCAGCAGCGCTATCGGCACCGTGACCAGGACCACCGCGCCGGCGAGATAGATCGTCCATTTCAGCGAGGCCACCAGCATGGTGTCGCCCAGCACCACGGCGTACCACTCGAAGGTGAAGTCGTAGATGCGCGCGCCGAAGCCGTGTTCGTTGAAGGAGATGTAGATGATGTAGAAAGTCGGCAGCAGCAGCGCCCCGACCACGGCGAGCAGATAGGTCCATTTCAGGCGATAGGTCCAGGCGCTGCTGTAGTCGTCCATGGCGGGCCTAACTGATGGGCTCGAGGATGCGGGTCAGATTGAACAGCCGGTGACCGACGTAGAGCAGGGCCAGCAGCGTCAGAATCATGATGGCGCTGATCGCCATGGCGAGCGGAAAGTCGAGGGCGGTGATCGCCTGGTTGACGATCAGGCCGGCGTTGACCGCGCCCGGTCCGCCCAGGACCGTCGGCACCAGTGCCTGCCCCAGACCGTTGACGAAGATGAAGACGCTGCCGGCGAAGATGCCCGGCGCGCCCAGCGGAATGATGACGTCGAGCATGGTCCGGACGGTGCCGGCGCCGAGGTCGTCGCAGACCTCGAAGACGTAGCGCTGCACCGCTTCCATGGCCAGAAATCCGGAGAAGACCATGAACGGCAGGAATGACAGCACATCGCCGATGACGACGCCGACGGGGGTGAAGAGCATGGCTGAGATCGGCTCGGAGATCAGGCCGAGGTCCATCAGCACGCCGTTGATCAGGCCGTTGCGGCCCAGCACCGGCCGCATCGCGAAGACGCGGACCAGCTCGGAGATCATGAACGGCAGGATGAACAGCAGCACCACGCGGTGCTGGGCCGCCGCCGGCACCCGCCGCCGCACGAAGACCGCGATCGGAAAGCCGATCGCGAACGAAATCACCACCGCCCAGGCCGAATGTACCAGGGAATAGAGAAAGTTCTCGGCACGGGCGGAGGTAAAGAAGTTCTCGTAAGCGAACAGGGTGAAGCCGGGCTCCATCCAGAACTGGGTGCGCTCGAAAAAGCTCCAGACCACGGTGAGCGCGATCGGGATCGCCAGGAACAACACCATGAAGGCCGCCGGCAGATAGAAAACCCATTGCTGCAGGCCGTTTTCACCGCGCAGCCGGCGCCACAAACCGGCGGAGTCAGGGCCGTGCCGGTCCCGCCCCGCCGGTCCGGAGCCGGCTCCCGCCGATGACGCCAGCATCAAACGTCAAGCGGCCTGCAGGCGCGCCCACCAGTCCTGGTAATCTCGCATGTGCGTCGGGAAGACGTTCTGCCAGGCATTGCCCTTGACGGCATAGCGCTCCTGCTTGCGTTTCAGGATGTCCAGCACCCGGGTCTTCTCTTCGTCCGAGAACTCATCGGGGTGCGCCTTGATGTACTCGTCGACACCGGTCATCTGTGCGCCGAAGCCGAGCCCGGCCAGCGTGCGCGCGCCGAACCACGGCGAAAGGTAGACGTTGGCGAGCTTGTAGTAGAGCTCGTCGGCGCCACGCTCGCGCCCGCCCTTGGACAGCATGACCACGTTGTTCCAGGCCTGGTGGCCTTCCTTCATGGTGCCGTAGCGGATGTCGGCCTTGTCGCCGACCTTCTTCTGCGCCACCAACTGCACCGGCTCCCAGCACGAGGACATCAGCACTTCGCCGCTGGCCAGGATATCGACGCCGTTCTGGAAGCCGTCCCAGAAGGTGCGGAACTGTCCCTTCTTCTTATAGTCGATCAGGTACTGGCATACCGCCTTGACCTCCTCGGGCGTCATGTCCGAGGCGTCCGCGATGTCGATCTTGCCGCTCTCCTTCAGATAGATGGCCATCGTGGTGATGGTCGGTCCGAAGTCGTTCTGCAGGGCGACGCGGCCCTTGAACTGGGAGTCGAACATCACGCCCCAGCTGTCCGGGTGGAAGCCCAGGGCCTTGTAGTCGTAGGCCATCGAGTCGGCATTCGAGATCATCGGCGTGGCGTAGACCTGATCCTTGTAGCGGATGGTATGCGCCGCGTAGCCGCCCTCGTTGTAGGCCGGCAGGATGTTCTTCCAATTGGGGATCTTGCCGGTGTCGAGCGGCACGATGGCGCCTTGCGAGGCCAGCGCGTCCTCCATGCCGCCGCCGTTGTCGGTCAGCGCGTCGAACAGGGCATTGCCGTCGCCGACCACCATCTTCTGGATCGCCTCGTCGGCGCGGGCGCTCTTGGTCGTGTAGGCGACCTTGATGCCGGCCTGCTCCTCCATGGCGCTCCAGTCCTTGGCCCCGACCTTGTGGATCACTGCGGCCCAGAGCTTCAGCTCGTTGGCCTGGGCGGCAGATACGCCGGGAATGCTGCCGGCCGCCGCCAAGGCGACGAGCGAGGCCGTGCTTTGCAGCATCATGCGCCTGGTGAATGCCTGCTGTTTCATCTTTGTCCTCCCGTTCCAGTGCTTCGAATTATGCTAGCACACGCAACAAGGCACGTAAGGGCTTAGCGGTTCTCGAGCACGCGGATGAAGGCCGGCCAATAGGCGTCGGCGTTGCCGGCGGCGGCACTCGCCCGCAGCAGCGCCCGCGCGACCTCGAGGCCCGGCATGCTGAGCCCGAGTCCGTCGGCATGGCGAACCAGATAGTCGAGATCTTTCAGCATATAGCGGGTCGGAAAGCGGCCTTCGGGAAAGGTGTCTGGCAGCAGCGCCGTCATCCCGTGCTGGTGCAGGGCGAAGGAATCGCAGCCCCGCCCGAGAGCTTCGAAAAGCACCTCGCCCTCGACGCCCGAGCGACGCGCCAAGGCGAGCGCTTCGGCCAGCGCCACCACGCTCTCGGCCAGCACCATGTTGAGCAGCAGCTTGACCGTGATGCCGCTGCCGACATCGCCGCAGCGCATGACGTGTCGGGCCATCCGCCGCAGGTGCGGACGGAGGCGGGCGAAGACGGCGGCCTCGGCGCCAAGCAGCAGGCTGATCTCGCGCGCCGGCGCCTGCTGCCAGGTGCCGGCGATGGGGGCGTCGGCGAAAGCGGCACCCCGCGCCGCCGCGGCGACCGCCAGCTCGCGCGACAGCGCCACCGGCACGGTGCTGCAATCGACGATGAGCTGGCCCGGGCGCGCGCCGGAACAAAGGCCATACTTGCCGAGGCAGACGTCGCGCACCTCCGCTTCGCCCGGCAGGACCAGAAAGACGATGCCTGCCTGCGCCCCGACCGCATCGACCGACCGGGCGGCAACGGCGCCGGCCTCGACTGCGGCTTGCAGGCGGCCCGAGTCCCGATCGAACGCCAACACCGGCCCCTTGTGTCCCGCCGCCAGGTTGGCGCACATGGCCCCGCCCATGACGCCAAGGCCGATGAAGCCCAGGCTGTCGGAGGTTCTCCGGTCAGCCATCGTCAAGCGGCCGAGACGGCGCCGACTTCAGGCGACAACGCGGCGCTCCAGCTTCTCGCGCATGTGCTCGCCGGCCAGAATCGGCGGGTATTTCGGCGTCTCACCCGGCCGCTGGCACCCGGGCAGGCACGAGACGCGGGCGTCGTAGTTGGGATGCAGGAAGTAGGCGATCGATTGCCGCCGCGTACCGATGCCGGCATCCGCAGGCGGGTTGACGACGCGATGCAGGGTCGAGCGCCAGCGGTCGCCGGTCCAGCGTGCCACCATGTCGCCGAGGTTGACGACCAAGGTCTCGGGCGGCGGTGAGACATCGCACCAGCCGCGGCCCGGCAGCTCGACCTGCAGGCCGCCGGGCGCATCGTTGATGGCGAGGATGGTGAGGCTGCCGAAATCGGTGTGGGCGCCGGTGCGCAGCTGGCCCGGCGCCACGTCGTCCGGGGGATCGGGGTAGTTGTTGGAGGTCAGGGTGCTGAAGTGGTGGTCGATCTTGTCGGCGAAATGAGCCTCAGGCAGCTCGAGGGCCAGGGCGAAGAGGCCCATCAGGCGCGCCGCCAGCGCTTCCATCTCGACATAAAGCTCGGTGAAGACCTCTCGATACGCCGCCGGCTGCGTCGGCCAGAGGTTTGCGCTGTAGAAGCGGGCGGCACCGGGGAAGCCGGCGTAGCGCTCGGGGTCGGCCTCCAGGGGGCCGAGGAAGAACTGCTCGCGCAGGTCCGGCGGCGTCTCCTGGCCCAGCGTCTTGCCCAGGTTTTTCGAGCGGAACGACGCGTAGCCACGCGGCTTCAACGGCTCGTCCGGGCGGTAATTGAGCTTCTCCTCGAGCGGCAACTCGAAGAACTCAGCTGAGACGGCAAAGGCCCGCTCGATCAGGGCCCAGGAGAGGCCGTGGTTGGCGATGATCAGGAAGCCGACGGTCTCGCAGGCCGCGCCGGCCTGCTTGGCAAGCCGCCGACGCGTCCGCTCGCTGCCGCTGAGGGACGGGCCGATGTCAATGACGGGGATCTCGGGCAGGGGCATTTTCCGGGTCTCGCACAGGCCGCGAAGGTTTATCGATCCTATCAGATCGGGCGGCAACGCAGATATGGCCGCTGATCCGAGGTCCACTCGACCGAACGCCATTTCTTGGCCATGATCACTCCCTTGCAGGAGGATTACGCGACCATGGCGACCGCCTTCCAGTTTTCCAACGCCCATCACGATCTGATGGCGCGCGACGAGGACCACGTCATCGGCTGGCGCTACGAGCCCCGGATCATGTTCAGAAGCGGGCGCGGCATCGTCATCACCGACGTCGACGGCAACGACTACTACGACATGACCTCCGGCATGATGTGCATGGTGCTGGGGCACGCCCATCCGGAGCTGACCGAGACGATCAAGAGCCAAGCCGAGCTCCTGGTGCACCAGTCCTCGTGGTATTCCAACCCCTGGATCGTCGAGTTCGCCGAGCTGATCGTCTCCACCCTGCCCAGGGGCTTCGAGGTGGTGAACTTCGCGGTCACCGGCTCGGAGGCGAACGAGATCGCCATGCGCATGGCGTTGGGCGTCACCGGCAAGTACGACATGGTCTCGCTGATCCGCGGCCTGCACGGCGGCAGCCTGGCGGCCGAGGCGGTGACCAGCGTCGGCGGCGCCCGCAAGGCCCAGCTGGGACCGCTGATGTTCGGGGCGCACCGCAACGCCATCTACGCGCCGCTGTGCTATCGCTGCCCGGTCAACCTGGAGTATCCGGCCTGCGACGTGGCCTGCCTGACCCACAGCGAAGAGCTGATGGAGCACGTGACCAGCCAGCACGTCGCCGCGATCATGGCCGAGACCATCCCGGTGGCCGGCGGCATGGTGGTGCCGCCGCCGGAATGGCTGCCGCGCCTGAAGGATCTGGCGGAGCGCTGGGGCGCGCTCTTGGTGCTGGACGAGGCGCAGTTGGCGCCGGCCAAGACCGGCAGCGTCTGGGCCCTCGAGCAGTACGACGTGAGGCCCGACATCATCACCTTCGGCAAGGGCATGACGGCGGGCATGGCGATCGCCGGCACCGTGACCACGAAGGAAATCGCCGAGGCGGCCAGGGGCAAGGCCGGCATCCCGTGGGCCGGCACCTATTCCGGCGATCCGCTGCCCGCGGCGGTCGCCCTGAAGCAGCTGCAGATCGTGTTGCGGGACGAGCTCGCCGCCCGCGCCGAGAGGCTGGGCCGGTTGATGGAGGCAAAGCTTCGGGGCCTGGCTCGGCGCTACGCGCCGGTCGGCGACGTGCGCGGCCGCGGCCTCTACTGGATGCTCGACATCGTCGATCCCGAAAACCGCCGGACGCCCGACTTCGCCATGGCCGAGCGGATCCGCTACAACGCCCTCGTCGAGGGCCTGGTGCTGATCGCGGTCAAGAACTTCGTCCGCGTCTGCCCGGCGCTGATCATCACCGAGGCCGAGATCGACGAGACCGTGGGACGCCTGGAGACGGCGATCAAGCGCGCGGTCGACGGCTTTCCCAAGGACCTCGACTTCTCGAGCTCCAGCTCGCTGGCGGCGCGCCCGCGCCGGCGCGCCAGCTAGGCCGACTTCGCGGCCTCAGCTTCCAGGCACGACGCCCGGCGGCAGGCTCTCGATATGCGCGCAGATCTCGCGCGGCCGGGTCAGCCAGATCTGCTCGCGGTGCCGGGCGATGTGCGCGAGAGCGCGGCGGAGCTGGCGAATCCGATAGGGCCGGCCGACTACGAAGGGGTGCAGCGAGATCGGGCAGACCAGCGGCTGTGCCTCCGACTGCTCCAGCATCTCATCGAAGTTGTCGATGATCATGTCGGCGAACTCGGCCGAGCTGTAGCGGTACCAGACGATGCCGCGGGTATCGTTGACTTCGATCGGGTAGGGCAGGGACAGAAGCGGCCCGGCCCGCGTCTTCATCCAGATCGGCTGGTCGTCCATGGTCCAGTCCATGAAGTAGCGGTAGCCGGCCTCCTTCAGCAGGTCCGGGGTGATGGTGCTGTTCGACAGCCAGGGGCTCATCCAGCCCGTGGGCGCCTTGCCCTCGTGCTTGGTGATTGCCTCGGTGGACTGCGCGATTAGGGCGCGCTCGCCTTCTTCGTCGAGCTCGCCCTGCTCCCACGAATTGCTGAGACCGTGGCCCAGGATTTCGTCGCCGCGAGCCCTGAGCGCCGCTGGGATCTGCGGGCAATGGTTGTAGATCTCGGCATTGAGTTGCGCCTGGGCCGGGATCTCGAGGTCGTCGAGCAGCTGCAGCAGCCGCCAGATCCCGACCCGGTTGCCATAGTCGCGCCAGGAATAGACGCTGTGGCTCTGCGCCTGATCGGGCGGCGCGATCGCCGCCCCCTTGCCCTCGCCGAAGCTGAACTGCTCGATGTTCAGCGCAACGTAGACGGCCAGCCGCTTGCCGCCGGGCCAGCTGTAGTCGGGCCGGTCAACGATTGGGGAATAGTCGTAACGGCCGTGGCTTCGAATCATTTCGACGTTTCCTTGTCCTAGTCCGGAGGAGGCTTCAGCCATGCGTCGTGGTGCACGGCGCGTGGCGCTCGATGTGGTAGGGCGTGCGCGAGAGGCCGACGCAGAAGCGGCCGACCACGTCCTCGAGTTCCTGCGCCAGCCCCTTGAAATCGGCGTTGGCGGCGCGCAACCGCTCCGCCGCGGCCTCGGCATCGCGGGCCAGCTTGGCCTCGTCGATCGTGGTCATCCGCCGGTTTTCCATCACCAGACGGCCGCCGACCATGACGCTGTCGACGCCGGTGCCGTCCTCGGTGTGGACCAGCTGGTTGGTCGGGTCGTTGAGCGGTACGTAGTTGATGCTGGCGAGGTCGAGGAACACGATGTCCGCCTTGTAACCGGGGCGGATGGCGCCGATCTTGCCGGCGAAACCGAGCGCCCGCGCGCTGCCCTCGGTGGCCATGGTCAGGACTTCGTCGGTCTTCAGCCAGCGCTCGTAGTCAACGTCCTGCACGCGCGAGACGAAGGAGGCGATGCGCATCGCCTCGAACATGTTCTGGTTGTCTGAGCACGAGGCGCCATCGGTGCCGATGCCGACGTTGAGGCCGAAGTCGCGCATCCGGCGGACCGCGGCGAGTCCGTTTCCGAGACGCGCGTTGCTGCCGGGGTTGTGGGCGACCGAAGCGCCCTTGTCAGCCAGGCGGCGGATGTCGTCGTCGTCGAGCCAGACACCGTGCGCGGCGGTGAAGTGCGGTCCGAGGATGCCAAGGTCGTCCAGGTAGGCGCAGAGTGTCTTGCCGTAAAGCTTGATGCCGGCAAGCGCCTGCAGCTTCGACTCCAGGAGGTGGGTGTGAAAGCCGACGCCATGCTCGCGGGCCAAGTCGCGGGCCGCGGTCAAAAAGGCCTCCTGACAGTGGTGCGGAATGGTCGGCGCCAGCGCCGGCGCCACGTGCTGGCGGTCGAACGCCCAGCCCGAGAGCACGGTCGCGCAGGCCGCGAGACTCTGTTCGTAAGGCGCCAGGCGAAACTTCTCCGCCGCCCTCTGCAACGGTCCGGGCAGGGCCTCGAGGAGGCCCGGAGTGGCTTGGTAGAACGTGCGGTCGGCCATCATCGGCGCCAGCACGGCGCGCATGCCGGCGTCCGAATAGGCGCGGGCCATCGCCTCCAGTCCCTCCGGCGTCGGCGTCGGGAACTCGTAAGTCAGGTCGTACGCCGCAGTGCAGCCCTTGCGGACCATTTCGACGGCGCCGATCAGGCTGCTCAGGTACTTGTCCTCGAGGCCCCGGTTGCCGCTCAGCCAGGGCCCGGCATTGAGCAGCAGCTCCAGGTTCCAGCGGTCGCCCATGCCCTTGCTCAGGTTGCCGTGGCAATGGGTGTGGGCGTTGATCAGGCCGGGCATCATCAGCTTGCCCGAGGCATCGAGCGTCTCCGCGCCGCTGGGCGCCGCCATGCCGGACGGGCCGACCTCCCGGATGCAGTCGCCCTCGACCAGGATGTCGGCCGGCGGGGCGGCATGCTTGGCGATGTCGATAAGCCGCCCGCCGCGAATGATCGTCGTCATGACCAAGCCTCCGAACTGTTGCTGCGCTAGACGATGACGGTTTCCTGGTTCGCCGCCGACCAGGGGAAGAGCACGCGCTCGATGATGACCACGGCCTGGAACAGCACCACCCCCATGACCGAGAGCAGGATCAGGGCGCCGAACGCCACCGGCGTGCGGAAGAAGGCGGTCGCCGAGATGATCAGGTAGCCGAGCCCCTGGTCGGCATTGACGAACTCGCCGACGACGGCGCCGACGACCGACAGCGCGATCGCCACCTTGAGGCCGCTGAAGATGAAGGGAATGGCGTAGGGCAGGCGGATGCGATAGAGCTCCTGCAGCTTCGAGGCCTTGTAGGAGCGCCCCAGCTCCAAGAGGTCGGACGGCACCGCCAGCAAGCCTACCGCGACCGCAATGACCAGCGGAAAGAAGGCGACCAGGAAGGTGATGATGATGCGCGGCAGCTCGGTCGCCCCCAGCATCACCACCAGGATCGGCGCCAGCGCCACCTTGGGGATCGACTGGGTCAGTACCAGCAGCGGATAGAGGGCGGCGGAGACGTAGGGCGAGGACGTCAGGATTACCGCCAGCGGGACGCTGATCACGATCGAGACGACGAAGCCGACGAGCACCGTGTGCAGCGTCGCCAGGGTGTGGTTCAAGATGGTATCGGCGAGGGCGATGCTCTCGACCCAGATCACCGACGGCGCCGGCAGCAGATAGACCGGCAGCGCGAACGCCTGGACCGCCGCTTCCCAGACGATGACGAGCACGACCAGGACGACGCTCGGGAGCACGACCTCCCGGCTCGCGTTCCACAGCTTGATGAGCTTACGCCGCCCCGGCGAAACGCTGGTCCTCAGCTCCGAAGATGAGCTTTCGGATGCGCTGGGTGCAGTCTTGGAACTCACGTCGGCTCTCCACCTCAAAGCTGCGCGGCCGCGGCAGCGGGACCTCGATGATCTCCGCGATCTGCCCTGGGCGCGGCGACATGACGATCACCCGGTCCGACAGCAGCACCGCCTCCGGGATCGAATGCGTGACGAACAGGATGGTCTTCGGTCTTTCCGTCCAGATGCGCAGCAATTCGAGGCTCATGGCCTCGCGCGTCAGCGCGTCCAGGGCGCCGAAGGGCTCGTCCATCAGCAGGATGCTCGGGTCGTGGATGAGCGCCCGGCAGATCGCGGCGCGCTGCTGCATGCCGCCGGAGAGTTCGCGCGGGTACTTTTTCTCGAACCCCTTGAGGCCGACGAGATCGAGCAGCCCCAAGGCGTCGTCCAGGCTGCCGGGCGCCACCTGGTGCATGATCTTCAAGGGGAACAGCACGTTGTCGGCGACCGTGGCCCAGGGCAGCAGTGTCGGGCTCTGGAAGACGATGCCGGTGTCCTGGCGCGGCTCGCGCACCTCGGCGCCGTCGATGGTAATGCGCCCGCGGCTCACCGGAATGAGGCCGGCGACAAGCCGCAGCATGGTCGACTTGCCGCAGCCCGACGGCCCGACCAGCGAGACGAACTCGTTGCGGCCGATGCTGAGCCGGATGTTCTTGAGCGCCACCACGTCCTCGCCGTCACGCGAGGTGAAGACCTTCGAGAGGTTCTCGATCTCGATCATGGCGGGGCCGGGGCGGCGCTCGATGGTACGCGTGGTATCGGATCGTTCCGCGTCCCGTGCCTAGGGCACGAAGCGCAGGTCGATCCCCTGGCTATAGTCCCACTTGGGGTCGAGCTCCTGAGCCTGGGCCAGGTTCTCGTAGGTGAACTTGAGCCGTTCCGGATCGTGCTTGCCGAGACCGGTCTTCTCCGCGTGCTCGTTGAAGACGAAGGTCATGGTGGCGTTGATCGAGCCCATGCAGTCGTCGACCGCGACTTCCGGCACCCGCTTCACGTGCAGGGCGCAGGCCTCCTCGCGATTCTCGTTGGCCCACTTGAACGCGCGCTGCGTGGCCTTCAGGAAGCGGTGGACGAGATCGGGATTCTTCTCGATCGTATCGTCGCGGGCGATCAGGCCGGTGGCGTAGATGGCGAAGCCGGTCTCGACGAAGGGCAGCACGACGATCTCCTCGCCGGCCTGCGTGGCGGCCTTGTTCTGGTAGTAGTGATGCATGGCGAAAAACGGCGCGGCGTCGATCTTCTTGGAGATCAGCAGCGCCGCCATCGCCGCGGCGTCGGTGTTGACCCAGACGATCTTCTCCGGGTCGGTTCCGGCCCGCTCGGCCACTTTGGGGAAATAGACCCGGTGGCTGTTGCCGGGAGTAATGCCGATCTTCTTGCCTTCGAGGCCCTTGAAGGTGGTGATCCCCGAGCTCTTGAGCACGAACAGGGAGTGCGGCGAGTGGGTATAGAGCTGCATGATCACCTTCACCGGCATGCCGGTGCGGGCGCGCGCGGTGAGCAGGGCACCGATGTCGGCGACCCCGAAGTCCGCGGCGCCGCCGCCGACCTTGGTCACCGTATCGCCCGAGCCGTAGCCGCGCGTGATGTTGATGTCGATGCCCTCGTCTGCCCAGAAGCCCTTGCTCCAGCCGGCGAAGTACATGGCGTGCTCGCCCGAGGGAATCCAGTCGGTCTGCAGGTGCACCTTGTCCGCCGCCGTTGCCGGCGATGCCAGGCCGAGCGCAAGGCCCGCCGCCGCTGCCGCGACCGTCGCCAGGGGGAAGAGCCGAACCATCTGCTTCTGCATGCGTTTCATGAAGTGTCTCCCGTCCGCGGATTGCCTATGCCTTCTTGCCAAGCGGCCTAGTATATTGTCGCCGCGAATTGCCTGACGAGTCCTATCTCGGTCGTCGGCGTGGTGGCAGGCGTGATCGGGCGGCAACGATGGAGTTATGAAGGATGTCCTCACCCGGAATTGACGAAGTCGACTATATCCACGCCTTCATGTCCGCGCGCGCGGTCGACTTCGCGCGCGCGGCACTCGTCGTCGTCGACATGCAATACGCCACCGGCTCGCGTCAGGGGGCGCTTGGGCGGCGCATGGTCAGGGAAGGCTCGAACGTCACCAACTACCGCTTCGACCGCATCGAGAGCCTGGTGGTGCCCAACATCAAGCGCCTGCTGGCCGGCTTTCGTGCGCATGGCGGCGAGGTCCTTTACCTTACCGTCGGCGCCCGCAGGCAGGATGCCGCGGATGCGCCTCCGCACATGAAGAAGTTCTTCCTCGAAATGGAGAACTACGAAGGCAGCCGCGAGCACGAGATCATCGACGAATTGAAGCCCGAGCCAGGCGAGAGCGTCCTCAACAAGACCTCGATCGGCGCCTTTGCCTCCACCGGCATCGACCATCTGCTGCGCTCGCTCGGCAAGGACCAGCTCTATATGACCGGGGTTTCGACCAACATGTGCGTCGAGACCACGGCACGCGAGGCGGCCGACCGGGGCTATCTGGTGACGCTGGTCGAGGATGCCTGCGGCTCGACGCGCGAGGAGTTGCACCAGGGAACGATGACAAACTTCCAGCGCTTGTTCGGGCGGGTGGTGTCGACAGACGAGGCCCTGGCCGAGCTGTCGATCAGGCCGACGAACTGAGACGGCGGAGGAGGCCGCTGATGTCACGAACGCTGACCGTCGGGGCCGCGCAACTGGGCCCCAACTCGCGCGCCGACGACCGGCCCGCGGTCGTCCGGCGTCTGATCGACCTCATGCGCCAGGCGCACGGCAAGGGGGCCCGGCTGGTGGTCTTCCCCGAGCTGGCGCTGACCACTTTCTTCCCGCGCTGGTACATGGAGGATCAGGCCGAGATCGATGCCTATTTCGAGGCCGAGATGCCAGGGCCTGAGACCCGGCCGCTGTTCGCCGAGGCTCGCCGCCTGGGCGTAGGCTTCTACCTCGGCTATGCCGAGCTGGCGCAGGAGGGCGGGGCGACGCACCGTTACAACACCTGCATCCTGGTCGATCAGGACGGCCGCATCGTCGGCAAGTACCGCAAGGTGCATCTGCCCGGATCGGTCGAGTTCCGCCCCGGACTCGAATTCCAACAGCTGGAAAAACGCTATTTCGAGTACGGCAACCTGGGGTTTCGGGTCTTCCACGCCTTTGAGGGCATCATCGGCATGGCGATCTGCAACGACCGCCGCTGGCCCGAAACCTTCCGGGTGCTAGGCCTGCAGGGGGCCGAGCTGGTTCTGATCGGTTACAACTCGGCGGCGCACGACCCCAACGGCGGGCCCGACGAATACGAGCGGCGGATCTTCCACAGCAACCTGGCGGTGCAGGCCGGCGCCTACCAGAATTCGACCTGGGTCGTCAGCGTCGCCAAGGCCGGGATCGAAGATGGCGCGGGACTGATCGGCTCCAGCGTCATCGTCAATCCGAGCGGCGAGATCGTCGCCCAGGCGCAGACCCTGGAGGACGAGCTGCTGGTCTGGGACTGCGACCTCGACGAATGCCGCCCCGGCAAGGAGCTGATGTTCAACTTCGCGCAGCACCGCCGCATCGAGCATTACGGCCTGATCACCCAGCAGACCGGCGTCGTCGTGCCGAAGCGCGACGAAGCGGCGGAATAGGAATGGCAGACGCGGAGCAGGCCGCACGGCGCAAGGGCCCGCGCATCGAAGCCCTGAGCGCCCTCACCTTGGCAACCGCGGACATGGCGCACGCCGTGCAATTCTATGAGGCCCTCGGTTTCGAGCGCGTGCGCGGCGGCCCCGAGGCTGCGTTCACCACCTTTCGTGCCGGCGCGCAGTACCTCAACATCACGGCGGCGACCGCGCCTCGCGCCGCGCGATGGGGCCGGGCGATCTTCCACGTCAGCGACGTCGACGCCTTCTACCGGCTGGCGGTCGAGCGCGGCCTGAGGCCCGAGTTCGCGCCGCGCGATGCGCCGTGGGGCGAGCGCTACTTCCACATCGTCGACCGCGACGGCCACGAGATCAGCCTGGCCCGGCCGCTGGCGTCCTGAGCTTCAGGCGCCGTCCGCTCGCGGCCTGTCGCGTCGGTGGCGTGTCGCATCTAGTTGTTACCCAGGTGGTGATGCTTGAAGTTGGCCAGGAACTGAAGCTCCTCGTCGGAGCTGGCCCTGCCGAGCAGTTGGTTGCGGTGGGGAAAGCGGCCGAAGCGCTCGATAATCCGCAAATGCAGCTGCGCGGACTCGATAACCCGCTGTTGAATGGGTTCCGTGCCGAGGGCCCGGAGCAGGGCCACCGACCGGCGCTGGTCGGCTAGGCCCTCACTGTGCTGAAACGGCATGTAGAGAAACCAGCGCCGAATGGGTGGAAGGTCGCGGTCGAAGCCCTCGGCCAGCGCCCGCCGCGCCATGCCGAGCGCCTTGGCATCGCTCGCGTACTGGCGGGCGGTGCCGCGAAACATGTTTCGCGGAAACTGGTCGAGAACGATCGTTACGGCCAGGGCCTCGTCCGCCGAGCGGACCGCGAGGTCGAACGCGCCGGCGGCGGCACGCTCGTAGGTGCCCAAAAAGCGACGCCGAATTTCGGCATCGAAGCCCTCATCGACCCTGTCGAACCAGATCGGCCGGTAGTCGCAAAGTCCCGGCACGATGTCCCGCTCGAACCAGAAGGCCAAAACGGACGCGGTGATCTCCGCCAGGGAGGGCACGAGCCGAAACCGGGCTCTTAGGCCGGGGCGGCGAGAAAAATCTCGCGCCTGATCAGACCTTCCTCGGCGCCGCTGTGGTGGCGCTTCAGATTGGACTTTCGCTCTGCATAGCCGTCGGGACCGAGCAGGGCTTGCAACTCGTCGGCATGTTCCGCTTCCACCTCGCGCATGCGCCGGCTCGACTGGGCGAAGGCCTCGGAAACGTCCTGCGTTTGCAGAATCTGCCAGCCGGTCTGCTCGAGCAAGGTCGGATAGTCCGCGTCGCACTCAATAAATTCCGGCCCGCATTCGACGGCGCGGCGATAGACGGCACCTGACAGCCCCGGCGCGAGCGAGATCACCGAAAAGGCCATTGTCCCACCGCCCTCCAGCACCCGTCGGCAGGAGCGGAGAACGCCGCGTTTATCCCTCAGACAGCAGAGCACGTCGCTGTGGCTGATCGCATCGAAGGCGCTGTTGGCGAATGGCAAATCGGCGCCGTCCCCGACGACGACCCAGCAGGTGCCTGGAAGGGCGTCCGTGATCGCCCGCTCGGCCGCGATCCGCAGCCCCGCCAACGGCAGATCCACCAGCGTCACATCGCAACCGGTCGTCTGGGCCATGTAAAGCCCAGGCCAGCCCGAGCCGGCGCCGACGTCGAGGAGACGCCGGCCGGGTCGCAATTCCAGCAGCGCGGCGATCCCCTCCGCCTCGGCACGCGTGGTCCAACTGCAACCGCCATAGCTGCAACCGCAGACGCTGCGTTCGATGGTTTGCAAGACGGTCGACGTCGCCTTGTCGTAGTACGTTTCCAGGCGTTCCGTCTGCGCCAATTCTTCGGCGCTGCGTGCCGAACGCAGGCCTGCAGGGCAGCCTCCTCTGCGGTCAGCCGGGTTTTCGGGCGATGAAGTCATAGCCGAAGACTTCGAAGCGCCGGGCGTTGCTCTCGCCGCCGGCGCCCCCGAAGGTATCATGCGGCGGACCGATCCGGACCTCGACGAAACCGCTCTGCTCCAGCATTTTCCGCCAGCCTGCGCACGGCAGGCCGCCGGCAATTCAAGCCGTCCAGAGATCGATGTTCTGAAGCGCCGCCTCCGGTACCGGCCTGCCATTGGCGATGTCGGCGAACTGCAGATGACCGCCGGGGCGCAAGACCCGCATGATCTCCTTGAAGACCTTGGCTTTGTCGGCGCAGAGGTTGATGACGCCGTTCGCGATCACGACGTCGGCCCAGCCATCCTCGACCGGCATCTCCTCGATCAGGCCGTGGCGAAACTCAACATTGTCCAAACCCAGGGTACCTGCCGCGGCGCGCGCCTTGGCCAGCATTTCCTCGGTCATGTCGATGCCGACGACCTGGCCATCCACCCCGACCTGACCGGCGGCAATGAAGCAGTCGAGGCCGCCGCCCGAGCCGATATCGACGACGCGTTCGCCGGGCTCGAGCGCGCGCGACGCGAATGGGTTGCCGACGCCGGCGAACGACTCGACCGCCACGTCCGGCAGCGCCGTCACCACGGCATCGTCATAGCCGAGCCGTCTGGCCAAGGGGCGGCCGGTGTGGAAGTGGTAATCCGCCGTCGGTTTAAGGGCGACATCGCGGTACTTCTTTCGCACCTCGCCGCGTAACGCCGCTTCGTCGACCCTGGGCGTATCGTCAATGGCCATTTCGACGCTTCCCCTCGCTCGGATACTCGATACTTGATCCTATCATGTGCATGATCCTATCATGTGCATGCTGGCCGCCGGCACCGGGAAAGTCACCAATTTGTGAACGTGGCCGGCTTCGACGCCGTAGTACCGTCAGTTCGTTTAACGGTCCGAGATCCCTGCCTTTTTCGGCCCCGCTGTTCCCAGTTCCCTGTTCCCTGTTCGTGGCGGCGGGGCGATTTCTTCGGTGGGCGAGCCGGCATGCCGGCTCGCGGAGGGGGGCATGGGCGGACGAATGCGCGTTCGGGTGCAATACGCAGGGAGGACTGCAACATGACGATCGACAATTTCGCCGGCCCGGCGATGCGGGCCGTGATCGCCGGCACGCTCGCCATCGGCTTGGCCTCGGCGGCGGCAGCGCAAGAGCTGCCACGGGTGAACTGGAAGAACGCCAGCTCGTACACCACCTCGCTCGACATCATCGGTCCGAACGGGCCGCGCGTGCTGAAGCAGATCGAGACGATGTCCGGCGGCAACTTCAAGATCAAGTTCTTCGAGCCGGGCGCGCTGGTGCCGGCGCTGGAAGTATTCGATTCGGTGTCCAAGGGCGCCGTCGAGTCGTCCTACACGACGGCCGGCTTCCACGCTGGCAAGATCCCGGCGCTGGCGTTTTTCAGTTCGGTGCCCTTCGGGCCGGCCGTGGACGAGTACATGTCCTGGATGCTCAACGGCGGCGGCGACGAGCTCTACCGCGAGATCTACGCGCCGCACAACCTGATCCCCTTCCACTGCGGCGTGGTGGCGGCCGAGGCGTCCGGCTGGTTCCGCAACGAGATCAAGTCGGCCGCAGATCTGAAGGGGCTGAAGATGCGCTTCTTCGGCCTCGGCGCGCTGGTCATGGGCAAGATGGGCGTCTCGACCCAGCTGATCGCCCCGGCGGACATCTACCCGGCGCTCGAGCGCGGCGTCATCGACGCGACGGAGCTTTCGTTCCCCTCGATCGATCTCAAGTTCGGCTACTACCAGATCGCCAAGCACTACTATTTCCCCGGCTGGCACCAGCAGTCTTCGCTGATCGAGATGCTGGTCAACCTGGATAAGTACAAGGCGCTGCCGGAAGCCTACCAGCTGATGCTCGAGGTGGCTTGCAACGACGCCAACATTCGCACCATGGCCGAGGGCGGGGCCAAGCAGATCCCAGCGCTCGAGGAACTGAAGAGCAAGGGCGTGCAGCTGCACCGCTGGCCCGACGACTTCCTGGCCACGCTGCGGACCGCCTGGGAGGAGGTGATCGCGGAAAAATCGGCCGACGACCCATTGTTCAAGAAGGTGGCCGACAGCTATCTCGGCTTCCGCAAGACCTATCGGTCGTGGCTTGAGCTGCAGAAGCTTCCGTAAGCGGCGAGAAGACGGCCGAAAGACCGCCGGCACCTCTGCCGGCGGCTGATGCCTGTCGCGCTGAGCACGCGGCGTCGGCACTTGGGGCAGGCACGTACCGGGTCTTTCCTGCGCCCGCCTGGCTTGGCCAACGGGAGGCAGGATCGGTCCAGCATACCGCCAGGCGGGAGCGCGGCGGATTGTGCGCGGGGCGAGTGGCTGCGGTGTGCCGCCAACGTGATTGATGAGGCGCATCAAGGGGCCGGCGCACCGTCGGCCGCGCTTCCGGAACCGGAGGCCTTCTGGCTGAAGCGGCTTTGAACGCTCCTGGCCCGAAGGTACGGACCGCTTCTCGGTAATAGCGATTGGCGATGGAATGACTGACCGCAACCTAATACCCGGCAGCCAGATGTACGAAGCCGTGCGGACCGCCCGCGGCGGCCGTTTGCCCGTCTACGTCGTTCTTTACGAAGATCGCTACGAAACGACATTCGGCGACGGCGAATTCCACTATTTCGAAGCTGCCTTCCTGGACCGCCCCGCGGCCGAGGCCTTCGTCGCGGCGCAATTGGACGCGGCAGCACGCAGCGGCAACAAGCCCGACGAGCGGACCGGCATCGCCTATCACCTCCGCGAAGTGCATCTGCTGCTGTCGGATGATGTGGTGACGCTGGCCACGGCCGCGGCCGATCTGTCGCCCTGCGACCACTTCACCCACGAGCAGGTTTGTGACGATCTGGCGGCGCGGCTCGAATGAGGCCGATGGTGCCGCCGCCGGCCCCGTCTCAGCGCGCCACTACCACCAGGGCGATCGGCGCGGCCAGGCCGTCGACGGCCTGGCGGCCCAGCGGCTCGGGCGGGAAGGCGGGCTGGTAGCCCTGCGCCAGGGCCAGGTTCAAGGTTTCTTGCGTGGTCAGCGCGCGGACGCCTGCGATCTTGGTCCGCTTTTCGATTTTGGCGGCCTGATTGACCGCTTCGCCGATCACGGTGAATTCCAGGCGGTTGACGTCGCCGACCGCGCCGAAGACGACGCGTCCTGACACCACGGCGAATCCGATCCTGAGTGGTTCGAGCCCGCGCTGGCGTCGTTCCGCGGCCCATTCATCGGCCGTTCGCACCAGGGCCTCGACGGCGCGAAGGGCGTCCGCCGCATAAGTTTCGGTATGGATGGCGGCGCCGAACGTGGCCATGATGCCATCGCCCAAAAACTTGTCGATGCTGCCCCCGTGCGCCTGGATCGCGGCCACCATGCGCTTCTGATATTCAGCCAGCAGCGCCATCAGCTCGCTCGGCGAAATCCGGGTCGCCAGCTCGGAAAACCCGCGCACGTCGGCGAACAGCATCGCGGCCTCGCACTGCTCGCCCTCGCCGGCCCGGATGCTATGCTCGGCGCTGGTGATCTGGCGCTCGATCTCGGGCGCGAAGAAGCGGGACAGTTCGCGGTGCGCGACGCCTTCGGCGACTGAGGCGATCAACAGCTGGCGCCCGCGCAGGATCGCCAGCGCGAGAATCCCGGTCGTCATCAATATGGCGATGATCTTGTCGACCTCTGCGCCGAGCAAGACGGCCGAGGACGTCATGTATGCGACGTAATCGCGGGTCACCCCCATGTTCGGCGCTTCAGCCGTGAAGACCGCGTAGAACAGAAGCACCAGCCAGCCGAGACCGGCCATGATCCCGGCAAGGATCAGATAGACGACCGAGAAGCGCAGTGCCCGGAGCGCGATGAAGATGAAAACATAAAGCAGGGTCGGGGCTTTAAGGTAGAACGCCGCCGGTTGCTCGTACTGCAGGTGGAAGCTCCAGATCAGGCCCAGCAGCAGGGCCATGTCGAAGCCGACCGAAAGCGTCAGCAGCCACGTCGGGGTGAAGCCGCGATAGGCCAGCGCCAGGCGCAACGTGGTGAAGCTGAGATAAAGGCCAAGTGCTACCGGCACCGGGGCGAAGGTCTCGCCGGCCGTGAAGGTCTTGGGCGAAACGGCGTAGAGCGTCAGCCAGATCGCGCCCACCACCAGCTGGGCCCAGCCGATCAGCCGTTCGCTTTCGATCTCGCGCTGGGCGATGACCCGCCTGACCCGCTCGGGCAAGACACTGCTGGCCTCCGTGTCGACCAGGCCGCTGTTGAGTTTCAGCCTCATCGCCCGCTCCTTCTGTCTGCGTCGGGCCGCGGGTGTCGGCGCCGCCTCAGTCACCCTGGCGCAGATGGTCCCGTTGCGTGGTGCCGGCATACTCGGTGCGGAAACGGCCGCGCCGTTGCAGCTCCGGGACCACTTGGTCGACGAACTCCTCGATGGCCCCGGGGGTATAGATCGAAGACAGCATGAAGCCATCGCCGCCGACCGCATCGAAAAAGGCCTCAAGCTGGTCGGCGACGCTCGCCGGCGTGCCGACGAACTGCGGCAGGCCGACGCTCTGGCCGTGGCGTTGCGCCACCTCGGCCACGCTCAGCGAGGAGCCGTCGGGCTTGAGATAGCGGGTCTTCAGCCGCTGCAGCTCGGGCTCGGTGCGTTCCGCCATCAGATCGTCCGGCGACAGCCGCGAAAGATCGAAGTCGAGGTGCGCCGAGAGAATGGCCATACCGGCCTCCACCGGCACCAGCGCGTTATGCTCGGCCTGCTTCTCGCGGGCCTCGGCCTCGCTGGCGCCGATGATCGGCTGCGCCCCGAACAGGATCTTGCAAGCTCTTGGATCTCGGTCGAGTTCGGCCATCCGCTCCTTGATCGAGGCGAAGTATGCGGCGGCGTCCTCGGCGCGGGGCTGGATCGCGAATATGGCGTCGGCGTAACGGGCGGCGAAGTCGCGGCCCTTCGCCGAGGTTCCGGCCTGCAGGATGGCCGGTCCGTTCTGCGGCGAGCGGACGACGTTCAGCGGCCCGCGCGACCTGAAGAAGCGCCCTTCGTGTTCGATCCGGCGCACCTTGGCGGCATCGGCGAAGACAGCGTCGGCGGCATCCATGACCACGGCGTCCTCGTCCCAGCTGGCCCACAGCTTGCGGCAGACCTCCATGAACTCGTGCGCCTTCTCGTAGCGGGTGTCGGCATCCTCGCGACTCTCGCCGTAATTGGCGGCCTGGTTGTGGTTGATCGAGGTGACCACGTTCCAGGCGGCGCGGCCGCGGGTCAGGTGGTCGAGCGTCGCCCACAGCCGGGCGGCGTAGAAGGGGTGCTGGTGGCTGGTGGAGAAGGTGGCGGCGAGACCGATGCGGTCGGTCACCGCGCCCATGTAGGGCAACAGCGGGATCGGGTCGTGTTCCGGCGCCTGTGCCGCGTAGCGCAGCGCCGGTTCCAGCGAGGCCTTGTACGTATCGGAGATGTAGTTCAGGTCGGCGAAGAAGACCATGTCGAACTTGCCGCGTTCACAGGTGCGGGCGATGTGCTGGTAAAGCTCGGGCCGGTGCCAGGGATAGCGCGCCCAGTCGGTCCTGGGGTGCCGCCACATCGCCAGGCTGTGATAGCTCGGCCCGTGCACCAGGAATTGCGCGAGATGGATTTGTTTCTTTCCGGCGACCATTATGACAGGGCCTCCTCGACCGGCGCGGCAGCGGCAAACCGTACCGTATTCTATCGAATTCTCCGGCGGCGATGACGAGCGCCGGCCACCGGCGGCGCGATCCGGCGCCAGGCCGGCGCCGACCCGTTCAGCCTATCAGCAGGGCGCCGACAAGCGTGATCACGATGACGCCAACCAGGTTGAGGATCAGACCGGCGCGCATCATTTGCGCTACCGTGACGTGGCCGGTCCCGTAGACGATGGCGTTCGGCGGCGTGGCGACAGGCAGCATGAAGGCGCAAGAGGCAGCGAGGGCCGCGGGCGCGGCCAGGACCATCGGATCGATTGCCAGTGCGGTCGCCAGGGCTCCGATTACCGGCAGGAAGGCCACGGTGGTGGCGGTGTTGCTGGTGATTTCGGTCAGCAAGATGACCAGCACCGAGACCGCGGCGATCAGCACCAGCAGGGGCATCTGGGCGAAGACATCGAGGCCGCCACCGATCCAGGCCGCCAGGCCGGTCTGGTCAATCGCTCGCGCCAGGCTGAGGCCGCCGCCGAACAGCAGCAGCACTTCCCAGGGCGCGCGCCGCGCCCAGTCCCAGTTCAGCAGGAAGTCCCTCCGCCGCCAATCCGCCGGGACTGCGAACAGCAGCACTGCGCCGGCGACGGCGATCGTCGTATCCGAGACCGGCTCGCGTCCGGCCCAGGCGGCGATGAGGGGATTGACGATCCAGGCCAGAGCGACCAGCGAGAAGATCGCTGCCACTCGTCGTTCCGGGCGGCTGATCGGCCCCATCGCTCGCAGCGCCTCGAGGATCGGCTGCGCGCCCTCGGGTCGCGTCGATTCGCGGAACGGAAATGCGAGCCGGGTAAGGATGAGCCAGGTCAGGGGCAACAGCACCAGCAGGGTAGGCAGCCCGATCGCCATCCAATCGGTAAAGCCGATCGCGACGCCATAGGTCTGCGCCATGAAGCTCGCCAGCAGGGCATTGGGCGGCGATCCGATCAGGGTGCCGAGGCCGCCGATCGAGGCGCCGTAGGCGATGCCGAGCATCATTGCGGTGGAGAAATTCTGCTGCTCCCGGTCGGTGTCGTCGTGCGGTGCGCCGGGGATCGAGACCAGGGACAGGGCGATCGGCATCATCATCATCGCCGTGGCGGTGTTGCTGATCCACATGCTGAGGCCGGCCGTGGCGATCATGGCACCGGCCACCAGACGCCGCCGGCGCGTACCGACACGCAGAATGACATGCAGGGCAATGCGCCGGTGCAACTCCCACCGCTGCATCGCCAGGGCAATGAAGAAGCCGCCGAGGAACAGGAAAATCAACGGATTTGCGAACGGCGCCGCCGCTGCCGCGGTGTCGGCGATGCCGAGCAGCGGGAACAGCACCAGCGGCAGCAGGGCCGTGGCACCGAGCGGCAGCGCCTCGCTCGCCCACCAGATCGCCATCCAGGCGGCGACCGCCGCCGTGGCCCAGCCGGCCGCGGCGAGGCCCGCGGGCGCGGGCGCAAGCGTCAGAGCGGCAAAGACCAAGGGTCCGAGTATGAGGCCGCCGGTTTGGACGATGCGGCGCGATCGTGTGGGCAGGCACGAAGTTGAGGTCACGTCGCTGCCGGGGAATGGTGGTTGAACCCGGGGCCCGCTTGCCGTCGTCGAACGGCACTTGCCATCAAGGCGTCGTCGATCCCTTGGCGGCCAGTTCGGTCAGACGCGCCATCAGGTCATGTTCGGACAGGCCGGTCAAATCCTTGTGAACTTCCGCCTTGAGACGCCGGTGCAGCGCTTCGGGTAGGGCGGCGCGCAGCTCGCCAAGCGCCTTTGGCGGGGCCACCAGGATCAGCCCGTCGATGCCATGCCGCGCCTCGGTTCGCTTGATCGCCTCGACCACCCGGCGGGCGAAAAGGTGCTTCTCGAAGGTGTGCCAATCGACCCGCGGGGCATAACTGTGACGCGCCGTGTCGGCGCTTTCGAAGGTGCGTCCCGGCCGATCGCTGCCGATTTCCCGGCTCGGCCGCCGGTCGCCCTCCATTTCGTCCAGCAGGACGGGATGCAGACCGTCGTCCGCGCCGAAATCCATGAAGACGCGGGCGCGGGCACCGTCGGCGACGACGATGCAGGTCTTGGTTTTTCGGCTCTCGCTCGTCATCGCCATCTCTTGCTCATGGGACAGGGCCAGACAGGCTAGCTCAACGCCTGTTCTCGTTTCGATCAAGAACTGGGACGGCGGAGCCAAGCCCAAACGCTAACAAGGGCACCACTAGCAGGAGCGCGACAGGCCGCCATTGACTTACGTCAAGGTCGCCGCCGGGGAAGCGACACGACGAAATCCTGTCACCCGCCGTCGAGGGCGAACTCGGCGACCAACGGGGCGTGGAACGATTCCGGCGACCGCGCGATGCCGTGATAGCCGAGCAGCTCGTCGCCCAGGGCCTCGTTGTGGAGCTCGACCCGCCGATAGCTCGCCATCAGGGCGCGGGAAACCAGGATGTGATCGAGCATTTGCGGCGTGCCGTGATGCATGACCGAGAAACGCTGCGATTTCGGCAGCGAGCGCTCGACCGCTACCAGGGCCCGCTCGGCGAGATCGCCGTTGCCGCTGTCCTCCTCGGCGGCGATCAGGAGGCGCACGGGCACCTCATGGGCCTCGGCGTTGAGGTCACCGGCGACGACGATGCGGGGCTCCGCTTCGGCATCGAAGAGCCGGTCCACCAGCAGCCGGGCTTCCAGGGCTTGGCCGGCGCGCCGCATCGCCGCCAAGAAGAAGCCCTCGGCCCAGGCAGCGGTCGAGCGCCAGGAAAAGGGACCCAGCTTCTGGCCGGCAAGCGAGACCGCCAGGGGCGCGCGCAGATGCAGGTTGACAACGTGCAGGGACCCAGCGTCCGGAGCCCGCAGACAGGCGTGCAAAACGGGCCGGTCCCAGCGCACCGCAGCCGCTTCCGGCAGCGGCGGATCGGCGGCCTGCACTTGGTAGGCCGGCGGCGCTACCAGCTCGTGCCAGAGCTGGCGATGCGATTCGATCGGCAGGCGCGAGACAATGACCAGGTTGTGCACGTCCATCGGTCCGGCCCCATCGGGGCCGATGCTGCAGACCTGCGGCCAATCGGCATAGGGGGTATCGTCCAGCAGGGTGCGCAGCGCTGTGAGCCGCCTCGGCTGGCCTTTGGCGGGGCGGTCGGCGTTGACCTCCTGAAGGCACAGGACGTCGGCCCGCAGGCGCTTCAGCATCGGCCGAAGGGCGCGGACCCGCGAGGCGAGGCTGGGGCCCTGCGGGTCCTGCCGGCCCAAGTTCTCCAGATTGAAGGTGGCGATGCGCAGGTTCGCCACGGCGATTCTGATCCTTCTTTTGTACCAGGCTGCTCGAAAATAAGGCCGCGGCGGCTCCCAGGTCTTGAGCTAAATCAAGGCAATCCGGCGGCCCATCGGCAACATGGCTGCGTCGGCGTGGCCTCGATCGTGCGCTATCATGGTCCGGCGATGATCGCATGAGGCGAAGCCAGGGCCCGCCGCCGACGCCGACGAGGTGGATGATGATGTCGCTGAAGAAGATCAGGATGGAACTGGCCCGCGGTCCGGAGTTTCCGCAAGGCAACGCCAATCACGGCTTCGAGCTGGTGCTGCCGCTCGGGGCCGACGGCGGCATCGATGCGGCGGCGCATGGGCGCGACCCGCTGGTCTGTTCGGCCGTCAGATTCTGGGGCAGCCAGGAAGACCAGCATGGGCTGCTCATCCAGACCGACGATGGCGGCTGGGCGGTGTCCTTCGAAATCGGCGAGGCGGACGACGAACCGATCCATGACCTGGAGCGACATCGCTTCGCGGTCGGTGAATACGTGACCTTGCGTGAGCGCGACGGCGTTAGCCGGACCTTCCGCGTGGTCGGCGTCAGCGACTGGCACCCCGGGCACTAGCCGCCGGCACGTGCGGGCAGTGAGGCTGGCTGAGACAACGGCGAACGACGATGGACAAGAAGCAGCATTTCCACTTCTGGTACTTCGTTCTGGCGCTGTTCGGCGTCATCATGCTGCAGCAGTGGATCGCCAGCACGCAGCAGGTCGAACGCATCGAGTACAGCACCTTCCGAGCGCTTCTCGACAAGGGCTCGGTGGAAGCGGTCGTCGTCACCGAAAATCAGATCCGCGGCCGCTTGAGGACCCCGCTGCCGAGCGGCCGCAGCGAATTCGTGACCAACCAGGTGGACCCGAAGATCGCCGCCGAGCTGGATGCCCGCGGCGTCAGCTACAGCGGCGGCACCGAACAGACCTTCCTCAAGGAGCTGCTGTCCTGGATCCTGCCGATGTTGCTGTTCGTGGCCGTCTGGATGTTCGTGATTCGCCGCGCCGCCGACCGTCTCGGCCCCGGCGGCATGCTCTCGATCGGCAAGAGCAAGGCCAAGGTGCTGGTCGAGAAGAGCACCGGCGTCACCTTCGATGACGTCGCCGGCGTCGACGAAGCGAAGGAAGAGCTTCAGGAGATCGTCGCTTTCCTCAAGCACCCGGAGACCTATGGGCGCCTGGGCGCGCGCATGCCCAAGGGCGTGCTGCTGGTCGGCCCGCCTGGGACCGGCAAGACGCTGCTGGCGCGTGCCATCGCCGGGGAAGCCGGGGTGCCGTTCTTCCAGATGAGCGGCTCGGAGTTCGTCGAGCTCTTCGTCGGCGTCGGTGCGGCGCGGGTCCGCGATTTGTTCGAGCAGGCACGCAAGAGCGCGCCCTGCATCATCTTCATCGACGAGCTGGACGCCCTCGGGCGGGCCCGCGGCCTATCGCCGCTTGGCGGTGGCCACGACGAGAAGGAACAGACGCTGAACCAGCTGCTGGCCGAGCTCGACGGCTTCGATCCCTCGACCGGCGTCGTCTTGCTGGCGGCGACGAACCGCCCCGAGATACTGGACCCGGCGCTGCTGCGCGCGGGCCGCTTCGACCGTCAGATCCTGGTCGATCGTCCCGACAAGGGCGGCAGGATCGCGATCCTGCGCGTCCATGTCCGCAAGGTGCGGCTGGCGCCCGAGGTCTCGGTCGAGGCGGTGGCTGCCCTGACCCCGGGCTTCACCGGCGCCGATCTTGCCAATCTGGTGAACGAGGCGGCGACCTTGGCGACGCGGCGCGGCGGCGCCGAGGTCACGCTTGACGACTTTACCGCTGCGATCGAGCGCATCGTCGCCGGCCTGGAGAAGAAGAACCGCATTCTCAACGTGCTGGAGCGCCGCGTCGTCGCTCACCACGAAATGGGACATGCCCTGGTCGCGTTGGCCCTGCCGGGCAGCGATACCGTGCACAAGGTCTCGATCATTCCGCGCGGCATCGGCGCCCTCGGCTATACCCTGCAGCGGCCGACCGAGGACCGCTTCCTGATGACCCGGGAGGAACTGGAGAGGAAGATGACGGTGCTGCTCGGCGGCCGCGCCGCGGAGCAGCTGATCTTCGAGGAGCTGTCGACGGGAGCCGCCGATGACCTCAGCAAGGCGACCGACATCGCCCGTGGCATGGTCACCCGCTACGGCATGGTCGAGGACCTTGGCCAGGTGACCTACGAGACCGATCCGGCGCCGTTCCTGCAGCCGCTGGGCGGGGTGCCCCAGTTTGGCCAGGTCCGCCGCTACAGCGAGGAGACCGCCCGCGAAATCGATTGCGCCGTGCGGGACCTAGTCGACACGGCTTACCGACGTGCGCGCGCCATTCTCGAGGTCAATCGGGCGATCCTGGAGAAAGGGGCAGCCGAGCTGCTGAGCCGCGAGACGCTGAACGAGGGCGATCTCTCCGCGCTGGCCGCGGGGTTGAAAGGCAAGGCGTCGGTCGCGGCCGCGTGATAGTTTTCGCGTCAAGCAACCAAGCCGGACCTCAGGGAGCATCGGTATGGAGCTGGTGGTCGAGGTGCTGGCGCTGCTGTTGCTCACGCGCGTCTGCGGCGAAGGCGCCGAGCGGTTGGGGCAATCGGCCTCGGTCGGCGAGATGCTGGCCGGTGTCGGCTTGGCCGCCGTGGCCACGCTGCTGGCCGGCGGCATCCCGTTTCTCGATCGCCTGATCCGCAGCGAGGCCCTCGATTTCGCCGCCAATCTGGGCATTTTCTTCCTGGTCCTGTTCGCCGGCGTCGAAATGGAGCCGAAGAAGATGGCGGCATACTCGGGTGCCGCGCTGGCCGTTGCCGTCGGTGGCGCGGTGCTGCCGCTCGTCGCCGGCTTCGCCCTGGCTTGGTTCTATCTGCCGGAGGGCGAACTGAAGCTGGTCCAAGCGTCTCTGGTCGGCGTCGCCATCGCGATCTCGGCGGTGCCGGCGACGGTCAAGGTGCTGATGGACTTCCGCCTGCTCGAACAACACCTGGGACAGGTGGTGGTCGCCGCCGCGGTCTTCGACGACATCCTCGGCCTCTTGCTGCTGGCCGTGCTGATCAGCCAGCTCGAGAACGGCGCCTTGCCGAGCCTTGCGGAGTTCGGCTGGCTGCTCGGCAAGGTCGTCGCCTTCTTCGCCCTGACGATCGCGCTCGGCGTCCACGTCTATCCGCGCCTGAGCCGGAAGATTGCCGAGATGGAGGCGGCGGCGCTGGAATTCAGCAGTCTGATTGCGGCCGCGATGGCCTACGCGCTGCTCGCCGAATGGCTCGGCCTGCATTGGGTGCTGGGGCCGTTCATGGCGGGTCTTTTCTTCGAACCGCAGCGCGTCGGCAAGCGCGTGCACGGGGATATGATCCTGATCGTCGGCACCATCGCCGGCGGCGTGCTGGGGCCGCTGTTCTTCCTCAATGTCGGCCTGGAAGTCGACCTCCGGGCGCTCGGCGAGCTTCCGATGTTTTTCGCCGCGCTGCTCGTCGTCGCCATGCTGGGCAAGGTCGTTGGGGCCGGGCTGCCGGCGCGGCTGCTCGGTTTCGAGCGCCGGCAGGCGCTGGGCGTCGGTGTGGCCATGAGCGCCCGCGGCGGCGTCGGTCTGATCGTCCTCAGCATCGCCGAGGAACGCGGGTTCTTCGCCGACGGCGGCCCGTCCGGGCAGCTGTTCTCGGTCCTCGTACTGGCCACCGTGGCAACCACGGTGCTGGCGCCGATGCTGCTGAAGAGAGTGCTGCATCCGGCATCGCCGCCCTGACGACGCCCCCGGCCATCCTCCTGCGCTGCCGGGTACCGCCCTACTGCGCCTCTCCCTGCCGCCCCAGGCGCCAGAACTTTTCCATGTAGAGGAAGGTGAACGAGGCCGACCAGGTGATCATCAGGAGGCCGATCAAGGCCTCGACGCCGCTGATAATTCGCAAGCCCCCCGTCGGGTAGATATCGCCGTATCCCAGCGTCGTATAGCTGGCGAACGAGAAGTACAGAAAGTCGCGGAACGTGCCGACGTGGACCTGGCCGGCCAAGTCGCCGACACCAACGAAACGCGCCGCCAGAAAGAGACCGAGCGCGAACAGCAGGACCTCAAGGACGTGGGTCGCGATAATGGCGAGCATGACCAACGCCATGCGCAGGCGGATGCGGAACGGCACTTGAAGCTCCGCGACGTGGACGGCCAGCAGCCGCGGGGCCTCGTAATGGATGACGACCGTAGTGACGACAAGTATTAGCGTGATAAGCCAGGGTATGACCATGAGAGAGCCTCGTACTGTGTCGGGGGCGATGCGGCCTCTAAATCGTAGCACCGATAGATGTGGAGCGAGGCCGCGAACGGGGATTGCCTGGAGTGTATCGGGACGCAGAAGCGGTCGGAACGGCGAAGTGAGTTTGTCGGCCAGCCGCCCGGATTCTGGGTGGATTTACCATCGGTCACAACAAACGGTCGGGCGAGGTTTTACGCCCGTACCCCGAGGCAGGGCCACGGCGACTAAGGATTGATAATCGGCGGGACGAAGGGGGCGCCTGCGAGGCGGCTGCACGCAAAAGGGGTAATATGGGTGTTGTAAGCCGAGTATCCGGTTGGCGCTATTTCAACTTCGATTTTCAATATATTGTAGAGCTGTGGCCGCACTACTCAACACTAAGCCTTAAGCACTTGATATTAGGGACATTTTAATAAGATTCCCTGAATATTCATGCAACCCTTATGTATCCTTTAGGGGTGTTTTTTTACGTTCCTGGGGGAGTTTTCTTACCGAACCCAGGGATATTGCTGATAGTGCGGAATAAGACGTAGCGACATGATACGAATACCCAAATGGGTGTTGAGCGTGCCGGAACTGAATTGGGGGTGCGTTTCCGAGGCAAGTGCCATGATAAATAATAAGAAGCAGGAAAACTGCCGTAGCCCCGGCGCGTTGACGCACCAGCCCCCCCGTCTTCAGGCCGAGGTCGGCGCAGCCGGCAAGGTCCCGGCTCCACCCGCGGTGACGCGGCCGCCGCCGGACTGCGTCACGGGCGGCGTCCTGCTCTCCGTGGTTTCCGCCCCCGAGGATGCCGGAGCCGGGAGCCGCTAGATGGTCCCCGCGACAGTGACCGACGCAGCCTCGCCCGGAGGCGAAGTCGAGGCCGTTTTCGTCCTCGCGATCGACGACTGTCGGCTTGCCGTGCCCTTGTCGACGGTCCAGACGGTGACCCGGGCAGTCGCGGTGACCGCGCTGCCTAAGGCCCCCGCCGTGGTCGACGGGGTAATCGATCTCCACGGCAAGCTGGTGCCGGTGCTCGATGTGCGCTCCCGCTTCGGCCTCGCGCCGCGGGCACTGTCGCCCACTGAACATTTCCTCATCGCATCCGCCGGCAAGCGCACCGTGGCATTGCGGGCCGACCGCGCGCTCGAGGTCATGCAGATCCCCCGCGAACAGATCGAACGCATCGACGGCGTCGTCGCCAACACCGACTACGTCGCCGGCGTCGCCAAGCTGGCCGATGGCCTGGTCCTGATCCACGATCTTGAGACCTTCCTGTCGGCCGCGGAAGCGAAGGCGCTCGACGGCGCCATCGAGGCGGCCGCCGGCACAGGCGCAACAGCATGAACGCCGCGGGCTGGAGCGCCGACGGATACGCGAGGATCGCGGCGTTGCTCCTCGATCGTACCGGGCTTGTGTTCTCGGACAGCCGTAAGGCCTCGGCCGAGGCTTTGCTGCGCAGGGCGATGCAGAAGGCCGGCGCGGCGTCGGCGGATGACTACGTCGCGCGTCTGGGTGACGCCCGGGTTCTCGACGATCTGGTCGCACAGGTGACCGTCGGCGAGACCTATTTCTTCCGCGATCCGGGGCAGTTCGAGCTGCTCCGCTCGACCATCCTCCCGGCGCTGATGGCGTTACACCCGCCCAGTCACGTGATCAAGCTGTGGAGCGCGGGCTGCGCCAGTGGGGAAGAGGCCTACTCGCTGGCGATTTTGTGCGAAGAGATGGGGATTGGCGACCGTATTAACATCTTGGCCACGGACATTTCCCGGCCGGTCCTGGCCCGCGCCCGCGAGGCCGTCTACAGCAGGTGGTCACTTCGCGGCGTCGATCCCGAGCGCGTAAACCGCTGGTTCGAGCCACAGTCCGGCAAGTTCGTCCTCGCCAACCGGGTTCGCCGTCGCGTTTCCTTCGATTACCTGAACTTGGCCGGCGACGCGTATCCGACGATGCTTACCGGCGTCCGCGACGTCGACGTCGTCTTCTGCCGCAATGTTCTGATCTATTTCGACGACCGGTCGGTGGAGCGGGTCGGACGACGCCTGTTGGACGCGCTTGCCGTCGGCGGTTGGCTGTTTACCGGACCGTCCGACCCGTCCTTGCCGGCAGCGCCGCCGTTCCGCTGCCAGCCGACAAAGGGCGGTTTGATCTACCAGCACACCGAGCCGACGCTCGGCTGGGCGGCGAACGTGAGGCGGTTGGCGGTCGACCTTCCGGCGGAGCCGGTGCCGCCGATCGATATCATCCTGGCGGCGACGCTGCCGCCGCATGACGGGGCCGCGCCGCCGGAAGACTCGTCGGCCGCCGAGGCGGATGCGCCGCCGGTCGCGGAAGCCCGCAACGGGACGCCTGCAGAAGTAGTTCAGACCGCCGCCGGCGCCGCGGACGACGGTTTGGCGAACCAGATCATCGCGCTGCTCAACGCCGGCGAGCGCGCCGTCGCGGAACAGCTGGCCGCCGAGGCCGCCGGCACGCATCCCGACACACCCTGCTACCAGTTCATCCACGCGTTGGCGCTGATCGAGCTGAACCGGTACGCGGAGGCGGCCGATGCCTTGCGGCGTGCCCTCTACCTCGATTCATCGCTGGCCATGGCGCAGTTGGCGCTGGCGACGGTGATGTGGCGGCTCGGCGAAATTGAGCGCGCGCGCACCGCCTACGGTGCCGCGCACAGGCTTTTCCTCGAGCACGAGCAGGACGACCTGGTGCCGCTCGCCGACGGCGCCAGCGCGGGGGACCTGGCCTCGGTGGTCCAGGCCCAGATGGTCCTGCTTGATGCGGCAGGCGCGAGGTGACGGCAATGGCAGGCGGACCACATGCGGCGCGGATGGAAGGCGGCCATACCCGAATGCGGCAGCGGCTGGAGCGGGCCGCCGCCGGCATGCACGAGGCTGCCGAACTGTCGCCCCAGCGGGCACGGCTCATCCTGCAGCAGCGAGCCCGCGAGCTGGCTCGCCCGCCGCAGCAGGCGCAGCTGTCCCAAGATAGCTTCGACGTCGTCGTCTTCCGGCTGGCCAACGAGCGTTATGCGCTCGATTGCCGGTTTGCCCGAGAGATCGTCCGCCTGCGCAGGTTTACCATCGTACCCGGCGCGCCGAGATACTTCCTCGGGGTGACCAATCTGCGCGGGGGCATCCTCCCCATCGTCAATCTGCACGGGTTCTTCGCGCTCCCGGAAGACGGCCTTGCGGAGCTCTCGCACCTGCTTGTGGTCGGGCGCCGCGGACCCGAATTCGGTGTCCTGGTCGACGCCGTGGAAAGTATTGATTCCGTCAGTCTCGGTGATCTCAGCGCGGTGACAGAGATCGCCGACAAGATCGAACACAGGTTCGTGCGTGGCGTTACGCGGGAGGCGGTCATCGTGCTCGATGGTCCCGCGCTGCTCGCCGACACGCGTCTTATCGTCGGCGAGAAGCCGGCGACGGCTGCCTGACGTCGGAGGAACAGCTCATGTCCAACGAAACGCCCTGGTGGAAGAGCCTGAACGTGAAGATCGGCGGCGCGGTCCTGGCGCTCGCGGCGCTGTCGGTCGCGCTGATCATCGCCAACGTCTTCGCCCTCGGCGAACTGAAAGGTGATACAGCCAAGCTAAATCTATTGGGCCTTGGACGTATGTATTCGGCTGAAATCCTCTACAACATTGAACGGATATTCGACGATGACCCGTCGATACGATCAGAATCCAGGGGAAAAGTTGAGCAAAATATTCGCAACCTCGATTATCGTTACCAAGCCTTGCTTGAGGGTGATGCTTCAAGGAATTTACCACGCGTTATCGATCCGGAAATACAAGCACGAATTACGCGAAGCTTAGAAATCTGGTCGCAATCGGTAAAGCCAAAATTGCAAGCGGCCTTGGCCGCGCCGTCCCGCGACGCCAACGCACAAAACTTGGTAGCTATCCATCGCGAGTTGGACCAGACAGTCGCCCGCACTCAAGCCGATGTCGCGGAAGACGAAAAGGGACTGCGTGCGAAGGCGGATCGGGTACAAGCACTGCAGCATGTATTTCTGGTTGTAGTCCTGGTGATATCAGGAGCGGTTTTTGTAATCGTATGGTTGACGACTCGCCGCATCATCGCACAAGCCCGGACCGCGCAAATCATTGCCCACGGTGACATGTCGGCTACCGCGCCCGAGCGGGGCAGCGACGAGGTCGCGATGCTGGGCCGCAGCTTCAACGCGATGACGGCGCAACTGCGCGCCTATCTGGAGAGTGAGCGCCGCGACCGCGAGCAGCTCGAGGAGATGCTCGACGCGATCCGGGAGACCACAAACAAGTTGAGCTCGGCCGCGGCCGAGATCCTGTCGGGCAGCAGCCAGCAGGCGGCGGGCGCCGAGGAGCAGGCGGCGGCGGTCAACGAGACCGTGACCACGGTCGAGGAAATCCAGCGCACCGCGCAGCAGGCCGAAGAGCGCGCCAAGGGGGTCGCCGAGTCGGCGAAGCGGGCGGCGGAAATCGGTGACGCCGGCCGCCAGGCGGTCTCGAAATCCATCGAGGCGATGGAAGCGGCGCGCCAGCGCACCGAGTCGATTGCCGAGACCATCGTCGTGCTGGCGGAGCAGGCGCAGTCGATCGGCGAGATCACGGCCACGGTGACGGACATCGCCGAGCAGACCAACTTGCTGGCGCTCAATGCCGGCATCGAGGCGGCCCGCGCCGGCGAGCACGGCGCGGGCTTCAACGTGGTGGCCCGAGAGATCAAGAATCTGGCCGAACAGGCGAAGAAAGCGACCGCGCAGGTGCGCCAGATCCTGAGCGATATCCAGCAGGCGACCAACAACGCGGTCATGGCCACCGACGAGGGCACCAAGAGCGCCGCGCAGACGCTGGACACGATCCGCGAAGCCGGCGAGACCATCAACCGCCTGGCGGAAACCGTCAACGAGGCGGCGCGGGCGGCCGCTCAGATCGGTGCTTCGTCGAGCCAGCAGGCGACCGGGATGTCGCAGATCCAGGCGGCCATGAAAGACGTGAGCCAGACCACGACCCAAAGCCTGGCCTCGACCCGGCAGGCGGAGCGCGCGGCCAGGGACCTCAACGAGCTCGGCGGGCAGCTGCAGTCGCTGCTGCTGCGCCAGGAGGCGGCGACGTGAACCAGGACGAGCTTCTCGAACGGCTGCTCGCGACCTTCGCCGGCGAGCTCGACGAGCATGTGCGTTCGCTCAACGCATCGCTGCTCGCGCTTGAGCGGAATACCGAAAACGAAGCCCGGGATCAGCACGTCCGCGAGTTGTTCCGGGCCGCCCACAGCCTGAAGGGTGCGGCGCGCTCAGTCGGTGTGAAAGTGGTCGAAGCGGCGTGCCACTGCCTTGAAGAGCTCTTCGGCGCCTTGCGCGACGGCACCGCCGAGCTGGCGAGCGATGCCTATCAATTGCTGTTCAGTGCGGTAGACGCGATCGATGATGCGGGTCAGCGCCTGCGCGAGGGCGAGAAGCTGGACGACTCGCCGCTTGCCATGCTGGTGCCGCAGCTTGAGGGCGTCGCGCGGACCGGCGTGCGTCCACCACTCGCGCCCCGGTCGGCAAGCGGCATCGAACGGCGCTCGGGCGCCGCCGCCGCGGTCGGGGAGGCGGCGAAAGCCGGGCCGGAGGCCGCGGCCGGGAATCCTGCCAAGCGTGCGGAGACGCGCGAGAGAAGCGTCCGCGTATCCGCCGACAAGCTCGACACTTTGATGTCTTGGAGCGGCGAGCTCTTGGTCGCGCGGCAACGACTGGCCGCTCGCCAATTGGATGTTGACAAACTGTACGAGCAAGTCGAGCGGCGGCTCGACGACTGGCGCAAGCTGCAGCGCATGCTGCAGCCGGCAAATTTCGGCAAGGGCATGAATGGCGATCGCTTCCGCGAGCGCCTCGATGCGGTCGGCCACTCGCTCGAGCGCATTGGTAGACAGGCCGAGGCGCTGAAATCGGCATTTCGGGCGGATTTCCTCGCCATCGAGCAGGCGGCGGCGCCGCTCGACGACTCCGTCCGCGGGGCTCGGATGCTGCCCTTCACGATCGCTTGCGAGGGACTCGATCGCATGGTCCGCGACCTGACGCGAACGCAAGGCAAGGCCGCGGCGCTGGCGATCGAGGGCGGCGACGTCGAGTTGGATCGGGAAGTGCTGGACCGGCTGCGCGATCCGCTGCTGCACCTTGTGCGCAACGCGGTAGATCACGGTGTCGAGCCGCCGGCCGATCGGCGCGCCGCCGGCAAGCCGGAAGCGGCGACGATCCGCGTCATGGCCTCGTTGCGTGGCGGGCGCGTGCAGATCGTCGTCGAGGACGACGGCCGCGGCCTCGACGTGGCCGCGGTGCGCGAACGCGCCCTGGCTCTGAACGTGGCCGTGCCCCGGGACGAGGACGGGTTGGCCCGGCTGGTGTTCCTGCCCGGCTTTTCCACCGCCCGGCAAGTGACCGAAGTATCCGGCCGCGGCATCGGCCTCGACGTGGTTAAATCCGCCATCGAGGCCCAGCGCGGCAGCGTCAACGTCAGCTTCGCGCCCGGCCGGGGCATGCGCTTCGTTCTAAGCCTGCCGCTGACGTTGAGCGTGTTGCGGGCGCTCCTGGTCAGGGATGCCGACGAGACCTTCGCCTTTGACGACGCCAGCATCGCGTCGCTCCGGCGCATCAAGGCGGATGACGTTCGCTCGGTCGAAGGGCGTCAGGTGCTGAGCGTCGACGGCGCTCACCTGCCCCTGGTGGGGCTGGGGGCGGTGCTTGGCCGCGCCGAGGGCAAGCCAATCCGCCCCGGCGAGAGCCGCTCGGTCGTCGTTCTCGAAAGCGACGGCCGCCGGGCCGCTTTTGCCGTCGATGAGCTGCTGACCGAGCGGGACCTGACGGTGAAACCGCTGGGCCCGCGGCTTGCCGGGGTGCGTCACGTCACCGGGGGGACGGTGCTGGCCGACGGCAACGTCACGCTGATCCTCAATGCACAGACCTTGGTCGAGGATGCGTTGGCGGCCTCGACGGGCGCGGCCCTGGCGGCGGTGCCGCCGCCGGAGGACGGGCGGCGGGCCCGGCTGCTGCTGGCCGAGGACTCGGTGACGGTTCGCGCCCTGGAGAAAAGCATCCTGGAAGCTGCGGGCTATGACGTCGTCGCCGTGGTCGACGGTTTCGAGGCCTGGCAGTTGCTGCAGGAGTTCGAAGCGGACCTGGTGGTGAGCGATGTGCAGATGCCGCGCATGGACGGCATCACCCTGACCGAAAAGATCCGGGCCTCGTCCAGGCTTCGCGCATTGCCGGTGGTCCTGGTCACGGCCCTCAACGAGGAAACGGACCGAATGCGCGGCCTCGAAGCGGGCGCCAACGCCTATCTTGTCAAGAGCGGCTTCGACCAGTCGATGCTTCTCGAGACCATAGAGCGGTTGATTTAAGGGTCGATGAAATGATCCGCGTTCTTGTAGCCGAAGACTCCGTCACCGTCCGCGAGTTCCTGGCGGCGGTGTTTGCCGCCGACCCCGAAATCCAGGTCGTCGGCCAAGCCCGGAACGGTGTGGAGGCGGTCCGGATGACGAAGGAGCTGAAGCCGGACGTCGTCACCATGGACATCAATATGCCGTTGATGGACGGGCTCGAGGCGACCAAGCACATCATGAGCGAGGCGGCGACGCCGATCGTCATTGTCTCGGGCACCTATGATACGCGCGAGATGGAAGTGTCGATGCAGGCGCTGCGCATGGGCGCCCTGGCGGTGATCGCGAAACCCAGCGGTCCCGGCAGCCCTCATTTCAAAACCAGCTGCCGCGAGCTGGTCGACACCGTCAAGGCGATGGCCGACGTGAAGGTCGTGCCGCACAGGTCGTGGCGGCGCAGCATCAAACCCGGGCGGCCGGCCGTCGAGCTACTGCACCGAAAGTCGCGCCTGCAAGTCATCGGCGTGGCGTCTTCAACCGGCGGGCCGGCGGCGCTGCAGACCGTTCTCTCCAGTCTGCCGGCAAGCTTCCCGGTGCCGATCCTGATCGTGCAGCACATCGGCAAGGACTTCGCCAGCGGGCTGGCGTCGTGGCTCGGCACGATTTGCCCGCTGCGCGTGAAGACCTCGGAACCGGGCGAGCGGATCGAGCCGTCGACCGTCTACGTGGCGCCTGACGGGTACCATCTCGGCATCAGCGCGAACGGAGACGTCGTGCATTCGGACGATCCGCCGATTGCCGGCTTCCGTCCCTCGGCGACCTACCTGTACGATTCGATCGGCCGCGCCCACGGCGCCGCGGCCCTCGGCGTCGTGCTCTCGGGCATGGGCCGCGACGGCACCGACGGCCTGGCGACGATCAAGGCCTGCGGCGGCCGGGTGCTCGTCCAGGACGAGGCGACCTCGGTCGTCTTCGGCATGCCCGGCGCGGCCATCGAGGCCGGACATGCCGACGCGGTGCTGCCGCTGCAAGGCATCGCCTCGCAACTGCTGGAACTGGTTTGACCGTGGAGCAGGCCATGACCCGCATTCTCATCGTCGACGACAGTCCAACCCAGCTGGAGCTGGCGCGCACGGTGCTGGAAGAGGGCGGTTTCGAGCCGGAGGTAGCAGGAAACGGCGAAGCCGCGTTGAAAAAGCTCAAGGACACAGCCTTCGACCTGGTGATCTCCGACATCGTCATGCCCGGCATGTCGGGCTACGAGCTCTGCCGGCAGATCAAGAGCGCGCCGGCGACCGAGCAATTGCCGGTGATCCTGCTGACCACGTTGAAAGACCCGATGGACATCGTCGAGGGCCTGGAGTGCGGCGCCGACAACTTCCTGACCAAGCCGTGCGAACCTGAGCACCTGCTGGCGCGGATCAAGCACCTGCTGGAGAACCGGCAGCTGCGCAGCGAGGTCAAACGGCGGCTCGACGTCGACGTCGAGATCACCTTCCTCGGCAAGCGCTTCTCGATCTCCTCCGAGCGCGAGCAGATCCTCGATCTTCTGATCGCCACCTTCGAGGACATCGTGCTCAAGAACAGCGAACTGGAAGAAAGTCAGAGGCAGCTCGCGGAGGCGAGCCGGCGCGTCGAGCAATATGCCCAGCAGCTCGAAGGCAAGGTGCAGGTCAGCGAGGCCAAGTACCGGACCCTGTTCGAAGCCGCCAACGACGCGATCCTGGTGATCGACTTCGAAACCGGCGAGATCAAGGACGCCAATGCCGAGGCCATGCGGCTGCTCGACATGCCGGCAGACGAACTTTTGGCGGCAAATTTCTTCGACCTGCTGCCGGCCGAGGGACTGCTGCGCCGGCGGCGCGCGTTTCGCGACTGGATCGCCCGCGGACGGGCGGTGGCGACCGACGTCGAGTTCCGCCGGGGCGATGGCAGTCTCCTGCCGGCGGAGATCAGCGCGCGGCGCTTTCAATTCGACGAGGGAGAGACGCTCGTCCATGCCATCATCCGCGACCTGACCGAGATCAAGCGCTGGGAGGCCGAGCGTGCCCACCTTGCCACCTTCCCCGAGGAGAGTGCCGAAGCGATCTTCGAGATCGATGACGAGGGCCGGGTCACCTACATGAACCCGGTCTGCGAGGAGTCTTTCGCGGAACTTGCCGCCGAGGGCTTCCGCCATGCCCTGCTCGACCCGCTGGCACGCGATCTCGAGGCGCTTCGGGCTGGCGAGCTCGATCATCTGGACCATGTTGCGACGCTGGGCGAGCGGACCTATCGGCTCAGTCTCAGCCACAAGGTTGGCCGGGGCCTGACCAGGGGTTACGTGGAAGACATCACCGAGCGCCGCTCGGTCGAAGCGCAGCTGCAGCAGGCGCAGAAGATGGAGGCGGTCGGCCAGCTGACCGGCGGCATCGCCCATGACTTCAACAATCTGCTGACCGTGATTCTCGGCAATCTGCAGCTGCTGGAGCGCCGCCTCGCCGGCGACGAGCGCCTGGGCAAGCGTATCGCTACGGCGCTCGGCGCGGTCGAACGGGGCGCCACGTTGACACGGCAACTGATGGCGTTTTCGCGCAAGCAGGCGCTGCAGGCCTCCCTGGTCAACGTCAATGACGTCGTTGCCGGCCTGCAGTCGATGCTGCGGCGCACGCTGGGCGACAACGTCGAGATCGTGACGAAGCTGTCGGAGCATCTGGACCCGGTCGAGATCGACAAGCATCAGTTCGAGAACGCGCTGCTCAATCTTTCGATCAATGCCCGCGACGCGATGCCCAGCGGGGGCAAGCTCGTCATCGAGACCGCGAATGTCGAGCTCGATGCCGCCTATTGCGCAAAACATGCCTACGTTGTGCCGGGCCCTTACGTCATGGTCGCGGTCAGCGACACCGGCACCGGCATGCCCAAGGAGGTGCAGGAGCGGGTCTTCGAACCCTTCTTCACCACCAAGGAGGCGGGTAAGGGGACGGGCCTGGGCATGAGCATGGTTTACGGCTTCACCAAGCAGTCCCGCGGCCACGTCAACATCTACAGCGAGGAAGGTCACGGCACGACGATCAAGCTGTATTTCCCCAGGGCGGAAGGGGAGGCGACAAGTCAGGACGACGCCGAGGCGACGCAGAGCGACGAGACGAGCGGAACCGAGACCATCCTGGTGGTCGAGGACGACGCCTCGGTTGGTGAGGTCGCCGCGACCCTGTTCGAAGATCTCGGCTATCACGTGGTCCGGGCCAAGGATGGCCCGGATGCCGTGGCAATCCTGGAACAGCGCGAGGACATCGCCCTGCTGTTCACCGATGTGATCATGCCGGGCGGCATGACCGGGATCGTCCTGGCCAAGGAGGCGGTGCAGCGGCATCCCGGCCTCAAGGTCCTCTACACCTCGGGATATACCGCGAACGCCCTGACCCAGAACGGCCATTTGAGCGACCAGGTCGAACTGATCACCAAGCCTTACGACCTGAATCAGCTGGCGCGGCGCGTGCGTAAAATCCTGGACGAATGAAGGAGCATACTAATGACCTCGTCCACTAGGCTTCTGGCCGTCGACGACGATGCTCACATCTGTGACCTGGTCCGGGACGTGGCGGAAGAGCTTGGCTTCGAAGTCGCGACGGTGACCGAATCCAAAGACTTCATGAACGGCTATCGCGACCACCGTCCCAACGTCATCACGCTCGATCTGCAAATGCCTGGCACGGACGGCGTCGAGCTGCTGCGCTATCTGGCCGACGAGCAGTCGAAGGCACGGATCGTGCTGATGAGCGGCATGGACCGGAAGATCCTCGACACCGCCAAGCGGCTGGCCCAGGGCCGCGGCCTGAACGTGGCCGCGGTCATGCAGAAGCCGTTTCAGATCGACGAGCTGGAGGCGGTCCTGACCTCGACCATGCGAGCCGAAGGGCAGGTGACCACGCTCGAGTTTCGCCAGGCCCTGAAGGAGCGGCAGCTCAAGGTCCACTACCAGCCGAAACTTGCCTTGAACGATTCCACGGGCCGCCATATCGAGGGGGTCGAAGCCCTGGTGCGCTGGGAGAACCCGCTGCGCGGCATGCTCTGGCCCGGCAGCTTCATCCCGCTGGCCGAACAGAGCGGCTTGATCGTGCCGATGACGGACTACGTCGTTGAGACGGTGATCGGCCGGCTCGGCATATGGCATGGCGCCGGCATGCCGCTCAAGGCCTCGGTCAACCTGCCGACGCAGTCCCTGGACGATCTGACCCTGCCCGAACGCCTGACCAAACTGATGCAGGACCAGAAGCTGGAGCCCGAGCTGCTGACCCTGGAGGTGACGGAAAGCAGCGCCATGGCCGACGTGACCAAGGCGATGGACATTCTGACGCGGTTGCGCCTGAAGGGCTTCCCGATCTCGATGGACGATTTTGGCACCGGCTATTCCTCGCTCAGCCAGCTGCAGCGGCTACCGTTCAGCGAGCTGAAGATCGACAAGGAATTCGTCCAGGACCTGGCCACCAACTCGGACAACCGAACGGTGGTCAAGGCCTTGCTGGATCTGGGCAAGAACCTCGGTCTCAAGGTCTGCGCCGAAGGCATCGAAGATGCGGCGGCGCTGGATTACCTGGTCAGTCAGAACTGCGATTTCGGCCAGGGTTACTACTTCAGCAAGGCGGTGCCGAGCAGCGAGCTCATCACCCTGGTCCGCTCGTGGAGCGACGCGAGCGCCTGAGCTGGCGGCGCGACGGGCCCGCTGTCCTTAAGGGCACTGATGTGACGGAGACGAGAGATGGCGGACGGGGGTGCACCAGTCCTGGCGTCTGACAGCGGTGCTCGGCATGAAGCCCTAGCGGCGCTGCGGGAGGACGAACAGCGCTATCAGGAGTTTCCCGGGGCGGGGTCGGAGTGGCTTTGGGAAATGGACCAGCAGCTTAGGTTTAGCTACGTCTCGCCGGTCATCGAAGACAGCATTGAGATACCGCGCGACAGCTATCTTGGCCGGACACGCTTCGACATCGGCATTCAAAGCCTTAACCGGGACGCCTGGGCGGAGCACCGGAAAATTCTGAGGAAACGGCTGCCGTTCAAGAACTTCCGCTTTTGCCGCTACGATGCCGCGGGCAACATCCGCCATGTTGTCACCAGCGGCAGGCCGCTGCTCGGCGCCGACGGAAGGTTCGTCGGCTACCGGGGCGTCGGCCGCGACATCACGGCGCAGGTCGAAGCCTTAAGACGGGCCGAGGCGGCGGAGCTTCGCCTTTCCGAAGCGCTCGATGCGATCCCGGACGGCTTCGTCATCTATGACGCGGACGAACGTCTGGTCAGCTGCAACGTCCGGCACCGTCTGGCGAATGTCGAAGTCGCGGACCTGATCGTCGAAGGCGCCAAGTTTGAGGACGTGCTCCGCGCCGGCCTGGAACGCCGCCAGCACCCGGCGGGCAAGAAGCGCCGCGAAGCCTGGATCAAAAGGCGCCTGGAGAGGTTCCGCAATCCGCAAGGCGCCTTCGAGGTTCAATTGCCGGACGGCCGGTGGGCGCGTGTGGTCGAGCGCAAGACCAGGGACGGCGGCACGGTCGGCATTCGCACCAATGTTACGGAACAGAAAAAACGTGAGGAGGCGCTGAAGAAGAGCGAGCATCAGCTGCGAGCGATTACCGACAACCTTCCCGTCATCATCTCGTACATCGACGCGGACCAGCGCATTAGGTTCTGCAATGCTCAATTGTCGGCTTGGTACAAGAAGCCCGCTAGCAAGATCCTCGGCCGCCGCGTGAAGGCGCTGCAAAAAAGCGCTCAGTACGCGGTCCTGCAGCCGCGGATCAAGGAGGCGCTGCAGGGGAAGACCGTGCGGTTCGATGTGGCCGTCGAGTACCCCGACGGCATAAAACGCGCCGTCGCCCTCGCCTATGTGCCCGATATCGGACCCAAAGGAAGGGTGCGAGGCTTCTTCGGTCTCGGCATCGACGTCTCCGATCGCGAGCAGGCGAAGCAGCGGCTCGTCGAAAACGAAGAACGGCTTCGCGATTTTGCCGAGTTGGGCTCGGACTGGTTCTGGGAAACCGATGAACAGCTCCGCTACACCTCGTTCATCGGCGAGAAGTACGCCGACATGGTGTCGCTGCAGGCCCTCTTCGGGAGTCCCGAAGCGGAGCAGCCGGACAACGTCTCCGTCGAGTTCGAGGACTGGGCCCAGGGCCGGGCTGCGGTGCAGGCGCGGCAACCGTTTCGGGACGTGCTGGTCACGATCAGCGACGGGAACGCCAAGCCACGCTACCGCAGGATCAGCGGCAAGCCGGTGTTTGACGCGGACGGGTCTTTTAAGGGCTACCGGGGCATTGGCATCGATGCCACTGCCGAGGTGACCGCGCAAAGGGCCGCCGCGGAAATTCAGCAGTCGCTCGAGGACGCGCTTGAGAGCATGCCCGAGACCTTCGCCCTTTGGGGGGCGGACGATCGGCTGATCCTGTGCAACGAACGCTTTCGCCAGCACAGCGCCAGGGTCGCCGAGAAGACGGCGACCGGCATCGCGTTCGAGGGCCTCATTCGGGCGCGCCTCGAGGCGGGCCTGATATCGGTTCCGGGCGACAAGGAGGCATGGCTGAAGTGGCGCTTGCGTCTGCACCGGCAATCGAACGCGACGTTCGAAGTGGCGCTGGAGAATGACGAATGGGCGCTGATGCAGGAGACCCGCACATCGTCCGGAAATTCGATCACCATCGGCACCGATATTACCGAGCTGAAACGAAGCGAACGCGAGCTGGAAGCGCGGGCCCGCCATCAGCAGGCGATCGCCGAGCTCAGTCAGTACGCGCTGTGGGAGGACGACTTCCAGAAGTTGGTGCAGCACACCGTCAAGCTTGTTGCCGAGGTTCTCAAAGTCCGGTTTTGCGACGTTCTCCGACTGCTACCCGGCGGCAAGGCCTTTCTGCTGGAGGCAGGGGTCGGCTGGAGCCAGGGCTTGCTCGGGACGGCCGCGGTCCCGAATGACTGCAGCGTTCAGGCCGGCTACACATTCCAGTTCCTGACCCCGGTGGTCGTCGAGGACCTGAGCACCGAGACCCGGTTCGGGGCCACGGCATTGCTGCAGCAGCACGGCGTTGTCAGCAGCGTGAGCGTGACGATCGCGGGCCGCCAGACCAATTTCGGCGTTCTCGGCGTTTACGCGAACGAGCGGCGGCAGTTCAGCCAGCATGACAGCAATTTCCTGCAGTCGGTCGCGACCGTGCTTGCCGCGGCAATTCGCCGGTACGAAGTCGAGGCGCAATTGCGCGATACCAGCCAAGAGCTCCGCCTGATCACCGATAATCTTCCGGTCCTCATCGCCTATATCGACGAGGACTGCCGCTATCGGTTCGCGAATGAGACGGCGCGCGAGTGGCACGGCTTTAACGGACGGGACATTGTCGGCAAGTCCGTGGCGTCGGTCGTCGGCGAAGAGAACTATCGCAAGCTGCTGCCGCACTTCGAGTCGGCTCGCGCCGGCAACGTCGTACAGTTTGACGCGGACCTCAGCTACGGGGATGGGGAGCACCGTTATGTGGCCGCCACCTACGTTCCCGACAAAAGGTCGCGCGGCGCGTCGGTCGGCTTTTACGCGCTCGTCGTCGACATCACCGAACGCAAGTTGGCCGAGGCGGCTCTCTTGCAGAGCGAAAAGCGGCTGCGCGCGACCACGGATTCGGCGCTGGACAGCATCATCGTCATCGACGAGGCCGGCATCATCGTCGAATTCAATCCCGCCGCCGAGGCTTGTTTCGGCTATCGGCGCGAGGATGCGATCGGCAAGCGGTTGGCCGATCTGATCCTGCCCGAACGATACCGCCAGGCGCATTTCGCCGGGCTACAGCGGTATCTGAAAACCGGTGAAAGCGCCGTGCTCGGCACCCGCATTGAGATAGAGAGTATGCATGCGGACGGCTCGGAGTTCCCAGTCGAGCTGGCGATCGAGGTTGCCGAGGGTGTGGACGGTAAGAAGTTCTTCGTCGGCTATATTCGCGACATCACCGAGCGCCGTCAGGCCGAATCCGCGTTGAAGGAGAGTGAGAAGCAACTGGCAGACGCACAGAGAATTGGGAGGATTGGCCATTGGACATGGAGCATCGAGTCCGGAAAGTTTGCGGCTTCTCCGGAATGGCGCCGCATTTACGGCTTCGAGGCGGACCGCCCTCTGACATTCGAGATGGCGGCCAGCGCGATTCATGATGAGGATCGCCCCGCCGCCCGGCGCAAACGTCTGGCCGCGATGGCGGAGAAGCAGGCATATCGGCCCGCCTACCGCATCATACGGACCGATGGCGTTGAAAGGTTTATTGAGGGAACGACCAACCCATTGTTCGACGCCAATGGCAAGGTTTCGGGTTACTTCGGCGTCGCTCAGGACGTGACCGAGCGCCGGGTGGCGGAGCTGGCCTTGAAGAAGCGCGCCGAGCAGCAGCGCGCGGTCGTGTCGTTCGGCGAGCGGGCGATGGCCTGTGTCGATCTCAGCGAGTTGTTGCGCGACGCCGCCAGGGTGATGGCCGAGCCCCTGGACGTCAAGCTGACGGCAGTTCTGGAACTGCTCGCTGGCGGCGAGACCTTCCTGCTCAAGGCCGGGGTGGGCTGGCCTGCCGGATCGGCCGGCGCGGCGACCCTGCCCAACGTCCATCGCACCCATGCCGATGACGGGGGGCAGGTGCAATCCGTTGTCATAATCGACGACATCGAAGGGGATGCCACCCTGCGGCATTGCCAAGCCTTGCGTAAGTACGGCGCCGTCAGTTACGCCGGCGTGACGATCAGGGGTGAAGGCAAAGTCTACGGGGCACTCGCCATCCTCAACACCACGCCGCGCCGGTTCGGCCTCGGCGAGCGCCAGTTCCTCGAGGAGCTGGCCAACCTGCTGGGATCAGCCATCCGCCGCGTCCGCAGCGAAGAGGAGCTGCGCCGCAGTGAGGACCAGCAACGACGGCTCAGCAGCCGCCTGGGCGCCCTTTCGCATCGTCTGATGAGCGTCCGCGAGGCGGAGCGCCGGCAACTGGCAAGTATTCTTCATGACGATCTCGGACAGAACATCACGGCGCTCAAGATCAATCTTTCGAGCCTGACGCCATTGGTCGACAACAGTGATACCCTATCGCTGATATCGAACGGCCTCGAGCTCACGGACCAGATGCTGGAACAGATACGCGACCTGGCATCCTCGCTGCGTCCGCCGATGCTCGATGAACTCGGTCTCGTTGCGACGCTGGAATGGCTGGGCGCGCGATTGAGAAAGCAAGCCGGCCTAGAGGTGAGCCTGGATCTATGTTCACTGGAGACGCGGTTGCGCAGGGATATCGAGACGGCCTGCTTCCGTATCACGCAGGAGGCATTGACCAACGTGATGCGGCATTCGGGCACGCTCAAGGCGCACGTGGCACTGGAGGTCGCGGGCGATGAGCTGCGGCTGACCATCAGCGATGCGGGGGTGGGCTTCGACGTCGAGCGGCAGCAGCAAATGGAAGTGCTGGGCGAAAGGCAGGGCATCAATGGCATGCGGGAACAGTCCTCGCTGGTCGGTGGCGCACTGGCAATCGAGTCGGCGGTGCGGGAAGGGACGCGCATCCTGGTGCGTGTTCCGTTGCCGAGATGAGGCCGTTGCTCGGGTCCCAGGCATCGGAGACGAAAAGAGTGAGTGACACTGTCAAGCGGGTCATGCTGGTGGACGATCACGCTATCGTCCGGGCCGGTCTGCGCGCGCTTATCGAAGGCATGACCTGGCTCTCGGTCGTCGGCGAGGCGGCCGACGGCCGCGAGGCGCTGTCGCAGGCCGAAGCGTTGCAGCCCGACGTGATCCTGATGGACATCACCATGCCTGTTATGAACGGTCTGGAAGTGGCCGAGCGCCTGCGCAAGAGCTACCCGAGCATGAAGGTGATCTTCCTCTCGATGCACACGAACGCCGAGTTCGTGCTGCGGGCGCTGCGGGTGGGCGCGGCGGGCTACGTCATCAAGGATGCCGCGGTTCCGGAGCTGGAGCTGGCGATCCGCTCCGCCCTGAAGGGCGAGAGGTTTCTCAGCCCTCGCGTGTCGAGCTCGGTGATCGACCGATTCCTGACGCCGCAAAGCGGCGCCAGCACGCCGCTGGAACGACTGACGCCACGGCAACGCGAAATCCTCCAGCTGATCGCGGAAGGCAAGAGCAACAAGACCATCGCCCGGGAGCTCGACCTCACCGTCAAGACCATCGAAAGCCACCGGGCGCAGATGATGGATCGCCTGGAGATCCACGACGCCGCCGGCTTGGTGCGGTTCGCCATCCGCGCCGGCCTGGCCCCGGAGTAGGGCCGCGGCCGGAACTTCGAGAGCGACGGCGGCGTCTCCCTCGTCGCTAAGGGCAAGCCACGAGCGAAGAGCACACTGCGATGGCGAGAGTTGGCGCCCGAGCCGCTACCATCCGCCGCGTGGCTCCCTCACCGAGATGAGACGACGGACGGCGCCGTCACGGCTGCTCGGGTAGGATGATCGGCTCCAGCGCCGGCTTGCCCAGTATCAGGTCGGAGCCCTTCTCGCCGATCATCATGGTCGCGGCATTGAGATTGGCGGACAGCATGGCCGGCATGATCGAAGCGTCGACCACGCGCAGGCTCTTCATGCCATGTACCCGGAGCTGATCGTCGACCACGGCCGTCGCATCGGTATCCGGTCCCATACGGCAGGTGCCCATGACATGGAAGGTGGTGTTGCCCCAGTGGCGCGCCGCCTCCAGCAACTCCGCATCGGTCTGCACCGCGTCGCCCGGATAATCTTCGAAATCGACATAGGGCTTCATCGCCTGCGTGCGGATCAGCCGGCGCGCCAGCTTCATCGCCGCAACGCAGACCCGGCGGTCGCCCTCCTCGGCCAGGTAGTTGGGCTGGATCAGCGGCTTCTCGAACGGATCGGCCGAGCGCGCCCGTACCCAGCCCTTGCTCTGCGGACGGTGCTGCCAGGCGGCGACGGTGAAGCCGGGGTGGTCGTCCAGAAGCCCGTGCACGCCCGCCTTGTAGCTCGCCGGGGTGAAGAGGAACTGAATGTCGTTGCTCCGCGCCGCCTCGTCGGAGTGCCAGAAGCCGTAGACCATCGACGGGCTGAGGTTGACGATGCTTCTGGCGCCGATGAAGTACTTGAGCACTTCGCCGGCGAACTTGAGGCCGCGGGCGCGCTCGTTGATGGTTTCGGCGTTTTTCACCCGCACACTGAAGCGCGGCGCGTAGTGGTCGCGCAAATTCTCGCCGACGCCGGTCAGTTCGTGCCGCGCCTCGATGCCGAGCGAGCGCAGCAGGGCCGCTGGTCCGATGCCGGAGAGCTGCAGCAGCTGCGGCGAATTGATCGCGCCCCCGCTCAAGATCACCTCGCGGTTGGCCTTGACCTCGACCTTCCGGCCGGCGCGGCCGCCCTGGGCATATTCGACGCCGACCGCGCGCTTGCCGTCGAGCAGGATGCGGGTCGCATGCGCGTTGGTCCGCACCGTCAGGTTCGGGCGCGAGCGCGCCGGTTTGAGAAAGGCGCGCGCGGTGCTGACCCGGCGGCGCCGGTAGGCGGTGCGCTGGACGTAGGAGATCCCTTCCTGCCGGGCGCCGTTGTAGTCGAGATTGCGGGGAATGCCGATCTGTTGCGCGCCCGCCATGAAGGCTTCGCACAGCGGGTGCTGATAGTTCAGATCGGTGACCTGCAGATTGCCATCGCGTCCCCGGAAGGTATCGTCGGCGGCGCCGATGCGCTGCTCGCAGCGGCGGAAATACGGCAGAACGTCGGCGTAGCCCCAGCCGCGGTTGCCGCGCTGCGCCCAGCTGTCGAAGTCCATGCGCTGGCCGCGGTTGTAAATGTGGCCATTGATCGAGCTGGAGCCGCCGAGCGTCTTGCCCCTCGGCACGCCGATGGTCCGGCCGCCGGTCCAGTGGCTCGGCTCCGCCTCGTAGAGCCAGTTTACCTTCGGGTTGGTCAAGGTCTTTATGAACCCGGCCGGAATATGGATGTACGGGTTCCAGTCCGGCGGTCCGGCCTCCAGCAGACAGACGCTGTTGGCGCCATCGGCGCTCAACCGGTTGGCCAAAATGCAGCCGGCCGAGCCGGCGCCGACGATCACATAGTCGAACGTGTCCGCCAATGTTGCATCCCCTAGCCATTGCCGCGCCGCTGCAGCCGGTACTCCATGGGCAGCGGGCGTAGATCTCGCCGTCGAATTCCCCAGTCTAAAGGGCGGGCCGGGGCAGGCAATGGGCGGTGTTGTCAAACAGGTCTAAATTGATGGCGCCGCCAAGCCTCGATCGCCGACTGGTTCGCCACGGCCTGTTTGCCAATAATGGCACTGCGTCGCCTGCGGCAGGGGAGAAACCGCCACATGTATGATTACATCATCGTCGGCGCCGGCTCGTCCGGCTGCGTCATGGCCAACCGCCTGAGCCAGAATCCGAAGCACAAGGTACTGTTGTTGGAAGCCGGCGGCAGGGACTCCAGCATCTGGATTCACGTGCCGGTCGGCTTCCAGAAGCTCTTGAACCACCCCAGACTGAACTGGCTCTTCGAGACCGAACCCGAACCGAACCTGAAGAACCGGCGCATCCCGATCCCCCGCGGCAAGGTCCTGGGCGGCTCCAGCTCGATAAACGGCATGCTCTACGTGCGCGGCCAGGGTCGTGACTACGACGGCTGGGCGCAGCTCGGCAACCAGGGTTGGTCCTACGTGGACGTACTGCCTTATTTCAAGAAGGCCGAGAACTTCGAGCGCGGCCGCGACGAGTTCCGCGGCGGCGGCGGGCCGCTGAACGTCGTCGACATGTACGAGCACCACGAGATGATCGACGCCTTTGTCGAGGCTGGCACGGAGCTGGGCTACGAGCGCAACCCCGACTACAACGGCGCCCGGCAGGACGGTTTCGGTTATTACCAGGTGACGCAAGCCAACGGGCGGCGCCAGAGCACCGCAGTGGCCTACCTGGAGCCGGCGCGCGGCCGGCCCAACCTCGAAGTCGTCACCAAGGCGCGGGCCAAAAGGCTGATCCTGGACGGCAAGCGCGTGCTCGGCGTCCGCTACGACGTCGGCGGCCAGGAGCGCGAGGCGCGCGCCGGCGGCGGCGTCGTGCTCGCGGCCGGCGCGGTGCAATCGCCGCAGTTGTTGGAACTCTCAGGCATCGGCGCGCCTGACCTGCTCGCCGAACACGGCATCGAGGTCGGCCACGCCCTGCCCGGCGTCGGCGAGAACTACCGCGACCATTATGCGGCGCGGCTGAATTGGCGCGTCAGCCAGCCGATCACCTTGAACCAGGATACGCGGGGCCTGCGCTTCGCCCGCGAGCTGGTGAAATACGCGCTGACCCGGCGCGGCGTCCTGACCTTCACCGCCGGCATCGGCCACGGCTTCGTGCGCTCACGGCCGGAGTTGGAAACGCCCGACTGCCAGCTGTTCTTCGTGCATGGCAGCTTCGGCAGCGCCGACACCCGGGTCCTGGACAAGGAACCGGGGATGACCATCGGCATTTACCAGTGCCGGCCGGAGAGCCAGGGCACGATCCACATCGGCTCGGCCGACCCGCTCGCCGCGCCGAAGATCCGCCCCAACTTTCTGAGCCGGCGGATCGACTGCGAGACGCTGGTCGCGGGCATGCGGATCGCGCGCCAAGTCGGCGAAGCGGGGGCGTTGGCCAAATACCGCGCCTACGAGATGAACCCCGGGCCCGATTGCCGCAGCGACGACGAGTTGCTGGACTATGCACGGGGCACCGGCTCCACGACCTATCACGTCATGGGCACCTGCAAGATGGGCCCGGACGGCGATCCGACAGGGGTGGTCGACCAGCGGCTGCGGGTCCGCGGGTTGGCGGGCCTGCGCGTGGTCGACGCCTCGGTGATGCCAACCATGCCGTCGGGCAACATCAACGCGCCGGTCATCATGATCGCCGAGAAAGCCGCCGAGATGATGCTCGAGGACGCCGCGGCGGCTTGATCGCCGCGCGCCAGGGCGCGACCGTCCCGGCGGCGCCGTGTCCCCTACGGGGCGGCCGGCGGCCGCACCCCCGCCAGGAACTCCAGGAGGCCGTAAACGACTTTGCCGCGGCGGCGCACGCGCTGCGCCACCAGGTCCGGCAGATCGTGCACATGCACATCAGCGGCGTTGTTCTGCTTTAGAATGCTGCAGGCGCGCTCCTCGTGCCGCGTGTCGATCGTGCGCACCCACATCAGCAGCCCGCCGTGTGCCAGTTGCGCCTCCAGGTAGGCATCATGCTGCCGGCTCAGCCACCAGGCCACGAGGGCGCCGAGCGCCCCCGCAACGCCGCCGGCGACGAGCGCGCCGATGGCGGTGCCGTACAGTGTCCCGCCATTGGCGATGAGGGCGCCGCCGGCCGAGACGGCGCCGATGAAAAACGGCACCCCGACGATCACCGCCTTCAGCTCGGTAAAGGAATCACCGCTGACATAGGCCGCGGTCGGGACTTTGAAGTCGTCCTCCAGCTCCGCGACCGTATGGGTGCCGTGTAACCGCTCGACGACCGCCCGGGCGCTCGAAAGAATGCTGAGGTCTGCGCGATCAAAACCATGCAACATCAAGGCGTCAGCCGCCGCTCTGAGGTCTTCCGCGTCGCGGAACAAGCCTACGGCCTCACGCTGGCTCGCCGGGGTTGGCATGTCGCTCTCTCCTCTGCTTCGCCAAGGGCGCATCGCCACCCGGCATGACCGGGCCACCGCGCCGCATGGGCGTTCTTCAACGAGAGATTCGGTTAATAGGCGACAACCCTCCCGACGATGCCGATCGGCTTCGCCGCTGCTGCCGCATAAGCGCCAATGCGAGCTACGACGACGTTACGCCCGCCGCCCTCACCTGGCAAACTGCGAACCTCACCGTCGCGACAATTATGCCAGAAATGGCAGCCGCGACAAAATCGGGCACGGTCGCGAACAGCGCCTGCGGTTATGCCGCCGACTGAGGAAGCCGGCCCACCGGCCGCTCACGAAAATTCAATTCGATTTCAAGAGCCCTGCCTGCTACCTCTGTCTCGACCCGTGGACTCCCGAGAGTGGCGCCCATTCCCGTGAGCAGATGTTTTCTGCGCCGTCCCCGCAGCGGCCAATTCGTGAAGGCGGTGAAATTATGTCGATGCAAACCGCGATGCGCCCGAGGCTTTCCTTCGTGCAACTGGCATTCGGAGACGGCACGCCGACGAAAGCCTTTCTCACCGCTTTGGTGGTCGGCACCATTCTGACTACGATCAACCACGGAGACGTTATCCTGGCCGGCGGTTGGCCGCCGGTGATCAAGGTGGTGCTGACATATTGCGTGCCCTATTGTGTCACGACTTGGGGGGCGATTACGGGCAAGCGGGCGCAATGGCGGCGCGACACCCAACAGCTCCCGCAATGACGCCTGGGGCAGGGTGGCACGATGAAGGTCGAGGACTTTTTCAACAGCGGCAACATTATCGACTTAAGCTTCTTTAACTTCCGAAACGCTATCACCGCAGCCTACTACGCCAACGAGGACCTGCGGATCCTCAAGGTCAACGACAACTTCCGCAAGTTCTTCCCGGTCTTGGGCAATGTCTCCAACGCCTATTTCCCCGACGTCCTGCAGCAGCTGGGGGTGCCGGGCAAGCAGGTCGAAGAGTTCGTCACCACCATAAACGAGAAGGGATCGGTGCTGATCCCGCAGATCCAGATTTCGATCGGCGGCGCCGACCGAATGTTCTCGCTGCTGTCGACCCGGACCCGGGATGATTCCTTTTCCTACCTGAATGGCGTACAGGGCCAATTCGTCGACCGCACCGAGGAATGGAGCCTTCGGCGCGAGCGCGAGGAACTGCTGGACCAGAAGCTACGCGATCGCGAGATCATCGAGGCCAAAAGCCGGCAACTGGAGGCGCTGGCGACGCGCCTGGCCAAGTATCTGTCGCCGCAGATCTACCAGAGCATCTTTTCTGCCAGCAGCAGTGAGGTCAGCGCTCACGCCCGCAAGAACCTGACCGTGTTTTTCTCGGACATCGAACAATTCACCGACCTGACCGACACGCTCGAGCCGGAACGCGTGGCCAACGTCATCAACACGTATCTTTCGGAGATGTCGTCGATCGCATTGCGTTGCGGCGGCACGATCGACAAGTTCATCGGCGATGCCATTCTGATTTTCTTCGGTGATCCCGAAAGCGCGGGTGAGCAGGAAGATGCGCTGAAGTGCGTGGAGATGGCGCTGCATATGCGCCAGCGCATGGCCGAACTGCAGACCTATTGGCGCAAGCAGGGCGTCTCGCGCGGTCTGCATGTGCGCGCTGGCATCACTACCGGCTACTGCACCGTCGGCAATTTCGGCTCCGAGCAGCGGCTCGACTACACCGTGCTCGGCAGTCCGGTCAATCTGGCCGCACGCCTGCAGTCGATGGCGCCGGCCGACGAGATCCTGATCGCGGAGAGTACCTACAACCTGATCCGGGACCACGTCGCCTGCGACGCCTACAGCGAGATCACGCCCAAGGGCTTTGCCCGCCCGGTGCAGGTCTACCGGATTAAGGATTTTGTTTCAGATTCTCACCGCGAGCGGCGCCGGCGCCTCTCCCACGTTGGACAGCATGTCGAGGTCAACGTCATCGACAGCTCTGACATTCGCGCCGCGATCGCCGAACTGCGCCGCATCCAGGAGGCATTTGAGCGCGACTACCAGAGCAATCCTTGACGCATTTTTCGGGACGGGCACAAGCGTTGCCGCGGATCGCCGTCGAGGCTGCCCAGAGACGCTGGAAGGATCAGCGCCAGCCGCCGCCGGCGCGACCGTCCACGGCAAGCCAGGGCCGCAAGGCGTCGCCTTGTCGCCCGCCGAGGGGTCGCCTATCGTCGCGGATCCAACAAGAATCAAGGATGCCGCCATGAATGTCCCCGATCGTCTGCGCGCCCGGTTGACGCAGCCCGAATTCGTCGTGATGCCGGCCGTGTGGGATGGGCTGAGCGCCAGGCTCGCGGCGGGCGCCGGCTTCGAAACGGCCTTCCTCTCCGGCTCCTGCGTGGCGGCAAGCCGGCTCGGCGGCCCTGATCTCGACCTCGTCTCCTTCGCCGAGATGTTCGACTCCTTCAACATGGTACGGGGCGCAGCACCGGAGTTGCTGGTGCTGGCCGATGGCGATCATGGTCACGGCAATGCCATGAACGTGCGGCGCACGGTGAGGGCCTATGGGCGCGCCGGTGCCGCGGCCGTATTGATCGAAGACAAGATTACGCCGCGCGCCCTGACGGCGGCCGGCAAGCCCTGCCTGCCGCGCGAGGAAGCGCGCATGAAGATTCGCGCGGCGGTGGAGGCAGCAAAGGAGTCCGGCATCCTGATCCTGGCGCGCACCGATTGCCGACCTACCCAGGGCATCGACGAGGCGTTGGCGAGGATCGAGATGTACGTCGAAGAAGGGGCCGACATCCTGTTCCTGGACTCGCCCGCCGATGAAGGCGAGATCGACCGCGCCGTCGCCGCCGCCGGCGATCGGCCCTCGTTTGTCGTTCTGTCCCCTGGGGCGCCAAGGGCCACACCCTCGCAAAGCGAGGCGGCGGCCCTGGGGTTCAAGATCGGCACCTATCCGACCGCCATGCTGTCGCCGGCGATCGCCGGGATGAAGGCCGGGTTGGCGGCTTTGCTGGCCGGCGAGGCAGAAGCGGCGAGCGCGCTGGCGCCGGCGGAGCTGCGCGCGACGCTGGGATATCCGGACTACGACCGAGAGGCGAAGCGCTTCATCGCGCCGACCTGAGGCGTTCGCGCCCGACGCGGTTCCTATCTCAACGATCTCGTTGTGGGGCCGCGGGTTCGCTCAGCGGCCGCGTTTCGCCTTCCGCCGTTTCGCTTTTGATCTCGGCTTCTTCCGCCCCCAGAATCCAAGGCCGACCATAGCCGCAACGACAACAACGGAAATGGGTAGAATTGCGGTAATCAGAGTGTCCCAGTCGATCGGTGAATCGCGCCCCGACGACTCGTGATATGAGAAGGCGGCTGAGGGCGCGAGCGAGATCGCCGCGATCGCGAGGATGGCGGCAAGCCGGTGCATGACCTCCCACTTCGCCATTTGCCCGTGTTCTCTCTCTCCGCAACGATCGTCCGAAGTCTAACGAACTAGCAGGCCTTGCTCTAGCGCTTGAAAACAATGCGGTCGGTTTGAAATTCACCCTTCAGCCGAGATCGTCACGCACTGCCGAATCTTGCGCTGGCGCGAGCAAACGGCCCCGCCGCGCGGGGCGTCGGGGCCGGGTCGGGCAATTTGAAGAACGGCGTTGCCCCCGCGCTGCCGATTCAGGCGGCGACGCTTATGGTCGGAAGCGCGGCCGGTTCCTCCAGTGCGATCAACCCTTCCTCGCAGGCCTTGATCTGCATGGCCAGGTACTTGGAATAGATCCGGCTCATCGCCAGGCTGCCGGCAGTGAACCAAAGACCGTTCTGGCCGGTGCGCCTGAACATGTTGCGAAGCTCGCCATCCGCGCCAAAGCCCCATATCGGGCCGATCCGATCGGCGACGTCATCGCCGAGCAGTTCGCGAACCAGGTCCGATAGGCCCCTGTATCCGGTAGCCAGCACCAAAAGCTCGGCCGGCACGATTCCGCCGTCGCGGAGTTTCGCGCCCTCGGGCACGAAGCGCTCGATATCGTCCCATTGGATCAAGGGAATCTTGCCCTCGATGATCAGCTCGCAGCAGCCGACATCGATGTAATACCCCCCGCCACGGCGGAGATACTTCATCTGTATGCCGGTCTCGTCCTCGCCGAAGTCGAGCTTGAAACCCCTGGCCGCGAGGCCATCCAGTATGGCCTTGTCGCGCCGTCGCATCTCCGCCGTCATCAGCTGGAAGCCGCGCACCAGCACCGGATAGGGGGCGGCGGTGGCGAGCAGGTCGCAATCCTCGATCGGCGGTCCCTCAGTATACAGCGAATAGAGCAGCTGGCCCGATTCCAGGCTGATGATGCCGCTCGCGCCGCGTTGGATCAGGGAGACCTCGGCGCCGCTGGCGTACAGGTCGTGGGCCGTGTCGTGACCGCTGTTACCGGTGCCCAGCACCAGCGCCTTGCGACCCTTCCACGCGCTGCCCGTGGTATAGCCTTCGGAATGGGTGATCTCGCCGGCGTAACTGTCCAGTCCGGGCAGCTCCGGAATGTGCGGCTGGGTGTTCGCGCCGGTGGCGAAGACCAGGTGACGCGGGTGCATGATGCGCTCGCTTCCATCGCCACGGCGCAAGGTGACGGTCCAACGCTCTTCGCGATCATCATAGCGCCCGGCGACCAGCTCGGTGTCCGTCCAGAAGTTCAACTCCAAGGCATCGGCATAGGCTTCGAACCAGTTCGCGATCTTGTCTTTGGGCACGTATTTCGGCCAGGTCGACGGGAACGGCATGTAGGGGAGATGGTTGGCGAACACCTCGTTGTGCAGCGTCAGCGAATGGTAGCGCTTGCGCCAGTTGTCGCCGATCCGCTCGTGCCGGTCGACGATCAGGGTGTCGATGTCAAGCTGGCCGAGCCGCGCCGCGACGGCCAGCCCCGCTTGACCACCGCCGACGACGATGACCGTCGGCTCGCGATCCGCGTAACTCGACGCCGCTTTGCGCATATCCAGCCAGTTCTCGCCGCCGAAGCTGCGGGAATAGTTCTCACCCGAGGGGCGGCGGTCGCCGGTCCTCTCCTCGAAGCCTTTGAGCTCGTCCAAGGTGGTGATCAGGGTCCAGGCACGCAGTGCCCCCGGCGCGCGGTCACTCGGGACCAGCCGCAGCACGCCGCTGCCGCGCCCGGCCTTTGTCTCGAAGGAGAACAAGGCTTCGAGGGTTTCCGTACCGGCGCGGCTTACCCACCTGGGGGCGGTGCGGCCGTTCGCGATCCGGAAATCGGTCGGGTTGGTAGACGCCACCGCTCGTAGGAGCGCTTCGGCGACTTGCGGCGCCCCCGTGATGGTCCGCAGGTGCCATGTCAACGCGACCAGGTCCCTCCAGATACCATCGGGATGGAACAATGCCGCCACGCTGCCGACATCGGCCCGGGACATCGCCGTCTCAAAAGCCGCGAGCCATCTCGTCGTTGCCGCTTCAGGGGTCACGGGTTGCCGATCGCCGTCATTCGCCATGGAAGGTTCCTCGAACCACAAGACTGCCAGCCCGCATATCTGGGCAGGCGACAAGAGCCGGATGGCCTCCGCGCTGTTTGGCTGGTTGAGCAGTTGCCGTCAAGCACCCTGATCGAGCGGCGCGACGGGAAAGCCTAGGGCCATCCTGCCGATACCAATCTAAGTAGACGGGCCAAGGCATACCCTGGCCCGACTTTACGATCGCCAGCGGCCGGGCGCTGGCCGCATGGGGCCGCCGCCGCGGGCCGGAACCGGTGAAAGAACTCGAATGCTTGCGCACCGAGGCTAGGCGGGCCGGCCTTATGACCGCCGTTCCCGCGCTCGATGAAGCTTTGAAGGCCGCTTGACGGGGATGTCCCGCGCGCTCACCGCAGACGCCGGCAAATCCGTTCATGGCTGTTCCCGGCAGTCCCGGGCGTTGTCGGCCGACGGCACTTCCGGTTCCCTCTTCGGACATCGCTGCGCGGGATTACGGTCGGCCGTCCGTGGTCCTGATCTCTTCCCAGGCGGCCCGCATCCATTCGACGCAGGCGATGGCCTGTTCGAACAGAGAGTACCCGCATCCCTCGCCATAATCGGTGTTAGGAATGAACTCGGTCGATATCTGTCCGAGCTTGCCTTGCGGGTCGCGCGCGCGGTGGCGCAACAGGATGCGAATGGCCTCCTTCCACGGTTCCAATGCGTCCGCGTCCCATGGCGCGTGATATTGGCCCGGTCCCGGTTGCTTGAAGGGATATTGGATACCCCGTCCGACCGAGCCATCGGGGTGTCGCGCCAGGGTGTTCTTGGGATTGTTCGGCACGGCCGCGCGGGCATGGCAGTGCCGGACCCATCCGCGCGACACCCATTCGGAAATGACATTGCCCTCCTGGAACGGGTCCAGGATCAGCTCCCCTGACTGGATTTTCTCGTCGGTGTCAAAAATCCTCTGTTCGTCGGGGTTGTCGATCTTGAAGATCACGTGGCTATGGTCGAGGGTGATATTGAACGCCGCGCCAAGCGCCTCGATCTTGTTGCCGACCCGGGCGACGCGGGGAAAATCCTCCGACCACATGTTCACATGCACTTCGAAGCAGGGCACGCAGCCATACTTTTCGCCCAGTTCGGCGGCCCTGAGATAGGCTTCGGCCACCTCGTCGTCGGTAACGACGTGACCTTTGGCGTGGTGGATCTTGATTTGAGTGTTGTGCACCAGCGAGCCGAGAGCCTGGCCGGTTTGCAGATTCTTCTCCAACAGCGCCTCGTCCTGGCCCAGGACGTAGAACCAGCCTCCGGCCCTGACCGGCAGGCCATACTTGTCGCTCGCCTTCATGAAGTCGGGAAGCTGATCCGGCTCCGGCGTCTTGTCGACGTAGTCGAACACCCCTGCTTCCCGCACCATGGCAAAACGGGTGTCGATATCCGGCATCGGATCAGCGTGGGTGTGCTTGATGCCATTGGTCTGAATGCCGAACAGCAATTCGGCGGCCATCGTGACCTCCATTGCTATGGTCGCTATCGCCGCAAAGATTCCATAGCGAGCCAGGGATAACCAACAAATTCAGCGGCGCCCGATCGGGACCGCCTGCGGATGGAATTCAGCGTTCAATCCGTCGGCGCCGACATGGAGCTCCCGACAGGCGAGACATCCACGGGCCGGCAACCGGGCTGACCAAGCGTGACTCTGGCGTAGACCAAAACCACTTCTCAGCGATAGCGCTTGACCTTGTCCGCGTCGACGCCATCGTAGAGGATCCGCCGCTTGATCTCGGCGTCGCGGCGGCAAAGCTCGAAGTCCTCCGCCGTCAATTTACCCTTGGGTGGGCCCGCCACGTTGAAGTGACCGTATTGGTCGGCGCCGCTGACCAGCGCTACCAGCGAGCGGTCACCGGTCGTCTGTTTCATCGCGGGCGTGATGTAACGGATCGCCACGCCGATGCGTCGGTCGTCGGTGTCGTTGGGTCCCGACGCATGGAAGAGATGGCCGTGGTGCAGCGAGGCCTGCCCTGACTTCAACACGACGTCCACACTGTCGCTGTCGTCGACCGCGACCGCGATCTCCTGACCGCGCGACAAGAGGTTGTTCGGGGCGAAGGTATCGACGTGCGGCACCAGCTGTCGGGTATGGCTGCCCGGCACAAAGCGCATGCAGCCGCTCTCGATCGTCGATGGCGTCAGCGCCACCCAGGCGGTGATCTCGTTCACGTCATCGAGGCCCCAGTAGGTCAGATCCTGGTGCCAGGAGACGACGCTTGGCGTGTTCGCCTCCTTGATGAAAAGGCCCGCGCTCCAGACCATCAGGTCCGGGCCGAGGATTGGCGAGACCGCGTCGATAAGGTTGGCGTTACGGATCAGTCGGTCGAAGGAAGGCAGCAATCGGTCAGGATAGGCACGGAGAAGCGACAGTTCGGCGCGGTCGTGCGCGAGCGCGGCTTCCACGGCCTCCAGGTCAGCCCGGATGGCGCGCGCCTCCGCCTCGCTTAGCACCTCGATGGGAAAGTCGAAGCCGTCGCGGGCATAGGTCTCGGAAATGGCCGCTATCGCAAGCGTCATAGGTCCTACCTGTCAGCACTGTCGCTCGACCCTGCCGGCTGGTCCGCGGCGCGGGCCGCCGGACATGGCTAAAGTGTAGCCCAGCCCTGAAGCGGCCGGAACAGTTACCTCCGAGGCGCGCAGCACGTCGGTGTGTTGGACATCAAAAGCTCGGTTTCGTCGGAAATGGGGTGAGCTGAAGCTCATGCGTCCAGCACGACCGGTCCTGGGTGTGCAGGTAGTAGAACGCCTCGGCGATCTTGACCGGGTTTATCACCGCATCGGGCTGCTGCTGAGCTTTTGGCAACGCCCGGGTCCCGGGTGAATCGATGAGCCCGTCGATTACGACGTTGGCCACGTGCACGCCGTGCTCGGAATACTCCTCAGTGAGCACTTGCGCCAGCGTGCGCATCATGACCCTGGGATAGTAAAGCGACTCGCCGGTCATTCGCTTGCGCCCGCGCAGCGACTTCGAGTTGTTGGAGAAGAAAAAGGAGCCTTTGCCCTTCTCCCTCATTGCCGGCAATACTTCCTTCGCGACGAGGAAGGGCCCCCGGCTGGCGATGTGCTGCGCGGTATCGAACATTTCCACCGGAATGTGCTCCAGCAGTTCTTTCTCCGGCGGCAGATCACGACCCTCCAGGTAGCCCGCGTTGTAAACCAGAACGTCCGGATCGCCGGCTTCGTGCCGGATCGTGGCGAACGCCTCCGAGATGGACTCGTGCGAGACGAGATCCAACTCGACGATCATGCAGGCGCCGCCTTGCTCACGAATCGCCGCAGCGAGTGCCGAGGCATTGGCCGTGGCGCGAGTTGTCAGTACGACGAAGAAACCCTCTTGGGCGAACTTCTGGGCAATAGCGCCGCCTACACCCCAACGCACGCCGACCGGCAGGTCGCTGTCGTCCAGTGCCCTGCCATGCGCCAGCTTGGTATTGCGGCCGTCCGACTGCCACTTGGACGTGGCGCCGACGATCACGGCGACTTGCCGGTCCACATTGTTCGCTTTTCCACTTTGACTCATCCGGCGACCTCTTCTTTCTTTGTCAGGAGTCTGGCGGCCGGGTGATCGGCCGTTCCCAATTGATGAGCGTGTTCGCGAGGATTCTCCCTGGCTCATTCTCGCGGTGACGCAGGTCGAGCTGCCCGGTCCCAGCCCCACCAGGCGCAAACCGCCGCGCCCATGACGAGGCTTCTCTCCCGGCCGCTGAGCCAAGACAACTCCTCGGTGAACATCGTGACGCAACGATGCCAGGAACAGGGCATCTTGGTAATGTCCGTGCCCCAGAACATTCGGCTCGGCCCGAAGGCGTCATAGATCTGGTGCAGATACGTATGCATCGCCGGAAACGGATAGGCCTCGCTGGAATAGCCCGGAGCGCCGGTCGCCTTGACCGCCACGTTGGGGAACTTCGCCAGCGCCAGAAGCTCGGGCATGTGAGTCATGGCCGCAGCATCCTTGAGCGTGGTGTTGCCGCCCCTGCCGCCCAGGTGATCGATGGTCAATCGAAGCCCGGGATGGCGTTCGGCGATCGCGCCGAGGATCGTGAGCGAATCCGTCGCCAGCACGGCGATCGGAACGCCGGCACTTTCGGCGGCCGACCAAAGCCAGTCGAGGGAGCCATCGTGCAGCCACTGCCGCGCCGGGTCGCTCAGGAACATATAGCGCAGGCCGAGCATGCCCGGTTGTTTCCTCCAACTCGCGAGCAGCGGGCGAGATTGCGGCTGGTCGAGCGGCAACGAACCCATTATCGCAAAGCGGCCGGGATAGTCCCGCACCGCCTTCATGGCCATTTCGGTGGACCCCGGATCCCAACCCGGCGGATGAATGACCGCGGCGTCAACACCGCCCTCGTCCATCAGGGCGATGGCCTCTTCGGGGGTAAAGGAGGTTACCTGTCGATGCGCGAGGTTGCTCGGTAAGCCGGTTCCCCAAAGGTGAATTTGGGCATCTACGATCTGCATCGCGTTCTGTTCCGTTCTCTTACGCAAGGTGAACTTGGCACGTTTGTAAAAGCTGTGCGACGGGACAGTGCCGGCAGACGTTCGCCGCCTCATCGCTCAAGACGTGGACTTCCCCTCCTTGGCGTGCCGCTCGATCATGATGTCGATCACCGCCCGTTTCAGGATCTTGCCGGTGGCGCCCTTCGGTAACTGGTCCCAGATCTCGATGTGCTTGGGGATCTTGAAGTTGGCAATCTTGTCCTTGCAGAACTCCTTGAGCGCTTCGGGTGAGGCGTTCTGTTGCGGCTTGAAGGTGATCACCGCCTCGATGCGGTCGCCCCAGACGGGGTCGGGGACGCCGAACACGCACACTTCGCGAACCGCCGGATGCTCGGCCAGCACGTTCTCGATTTCGGTCGGGAAGACGTTGTAGCCGCCGGTCTTGATCCGGAATTTCGCGCGGTCGGCCAGGTACAAGTAACCCTGCTCGTCACATCGCCCCAAATCGCCGGTCCGAAACCACTCACCGAAGAAGACCTCCTCCGCCTTCTCGGGCGCCCGCCAGTAGCCCTCGAAGACGACGTCGCTGCGGACCACGACTTCGCCGATCTCGCCCACCGGCAGGTCGTTGTTTTCCTCGTCGACGATGCGGGCGTCGACCCACGACAGCGGCCGGCCGGCCGACGACAGCAGCTCCGGCCGTTCGCGCAGCCCAAGCTCATGGTCAGAGGGAAACAGCATGTGACACATACCGAGGAGTTCGGTCGTGCCGTACATCTGCAGGAACGAGCAACCGATCGCCTTCATGGCCTCGCGAATGGTTGCGGGCGGCAAGGGCGCGGCGCCGTAGCCGAGCAGCTTCATCGAGCTGAGATCGTAGCGGCCGAAGTTCGGCACGTTGAGGAGCGCCGCCAGCATGGTCGGCACCATGATGGTTTCCGTCGCACGCTCGCGCTCGATCAGGGACAATGCGAGCTCGGGATTCCAGGGGCCGACGATGACGCAGGTCGCCGCCAGGAAAAGATTGCGCAGCATGTGCATCATCGGCACGCCGGCGGCCGGCATGGTCTGCAGCCATACGGAATCGTGGACGAGACCCTCGTTCATCGCCGTGTAGAGGATCGTGCGCATGAACTTGTCGTGCGGGTAGATCGCGCCTTTCGGCAGGCCGGTCGAACCCGACGTGTAGGCGATCATCGAGACGTCGTGCGGCGTCTGCAGCAACTGCCCGTCGCGCGAATGCCGCGCGATCAGCTCTTCATAGTCCGCGGCAGCGCCGTGGCCGGCGCCGATGCCGATCAGGGACGGCGGCGCGCGCATCGCCGACAGCTGCGGCCGGATCAGGTCGATGACGCGCTGGTGCTCGGTGGCGTAGAAGAAGAGCCGCGGTTCGGAATCGAGGATGAGCGCGGCGATCTCCGCCGCCGCCAGACGCGGGTTGATGCCGACGCGAATGGCCCCGACCTTGGCCGCGGCCAGAAACGTTTCCGGCACCTCGATGGCATCGTGAGACAACACCGCGATGCGGTCGCCCGGCACCAGCCCGAAGGCTCGGTACGCGTGCCCAAGAGCGTCGGTGCGGCGGTCGAGCTCACCCCAGGTCCGCCGACGCTCGACCTCTACATAGGCGGGCTTCTCCGGCCAGTGCGCGCCGTTGCGGCGAACGAGATCGCCAAATGTCATCATGGCACCAGCCCCGACGTGAACGACTCACATATTCATGACGGCGTCGGCGAACTCGCGCAGCATCGCCATTTCGACGTCCTGGGGGAAGTAGCCGACGTGGTGCCAAATAAAGAACTCGTCGACCTTGTAAAGCTCGCGCAGCCGGCCGACATCGTCCTGAACGGCCTGCTTGCTGCCGCCCCAGATGCGGCCGACCGGCACGTGATAGGGCGGCGCGTTGTAGGCGTAGTTGAAAAGATCTAGGAAGCCCTGCTCGATGTCCCGGCTCTCGGCTTCGTTGCGGCCGAGCGTGAGGTGCGCCCCGATCGCGAGCGCGTCGTTCGCAGTAGACGTGCGTCCAATGCGCCCGGCCTCCTTGCCGTACTCGTCGAGCACGATCGGCATGAAGCGCTCGTTCTCGTTCGCGACGAACGAGACCATCTTGCCGCCTTCGCGCGCCCAGAACCGGACCGTCTCCATGCTGTTGCTGAACGGCGCGTAGACCGGCGGGTGCGGATCCTGAAATGGCCGCGGGACGATGCCGACCTCCTTGAGCTGCTTGTCCGCGGTGATCGCGTGCGCGCCGTAATCGTCGGTCGGCGCGAAGTGCCATGCAGTCGGGTATGGCACCTTCCAGAAATCGCCCTGCACGCTGGTGGTCGGCTTGGTCCAAAGCTCTTTCACGATGCGCCAGTTCTCATAGAACACTCGGCGGTTTCGTTGGTCCGCTTCCGATCGGTCCGAATGCGTCGAGGTGACGTTGATGTGCTGGCCGAATGTCGCGGTCCAACGCGCCGTGTTGCCGCGCGAGAAGCCGGCGAACACACGCCCGTCGGTGAAGTGGTCGAGCATCGCGATGTCTTCGGCGAGCTTCACCGGATTGATCACGGTGAGGTTCATACCAAGCTGGCCGACCCGCATCTTCTTGGTGTGCTGGGCGACGAAATAATCCCAGAACAACGGATTCGTCGTCGCTTCGATGCCCTCGACCTGCATGTGCTGCTCGGTCATGCAGAAGCCATCGTAGCCGAGCGACTCCGCGTACTGCATCTGCTCGCGCAGGCGATCCATCAGGATTCGAAAGCGTCCCTTGTCGGATCCGGCAAGCGTCACGCGTTCGCCGCGGCCGATCAGATAGGGGATGACGAGGATCGAGAACCGCATGAGAACCTCAGCTTGACTGTTTCACCAAAAGGCATCCATCTCGACCATCGCGCCCGGGACCGCAAGCCCGCTGAGTTGGACCATCGGCATGGCTGCTTTCCGAGCGCTGCCGCCACGCTGCACGGTTTTCAGCCGGTTTGTCATTGAATGCCTTCATGACGTTATACCGCCCCGCCGTGACGGTGAGTATACCGCCGTTTCCCGCCGTCGTGATCGAGATGTCCGAAATCGCCTTCTCGGCGTCTAGCCGTACCACTAGAATGCTGGAGGTAGGGCTATTCCCGACGAAAATGGGCAAGACAGCATGTGGACGACAAGAAGGCGACGAGTGAAGCCACCTTCAATGTTCAGCTAGACTGCCGGCCGCCGGCAACCGAAATGGGATGTCCGCATGGTCGCCGACGACTTGGGTGGCGGGTTACGCTTCATGGGCACCCATCAAGATTTGCAGCGAGTCGAGGCGAACATGACGACCAGCGAATTCCAACCCGAGATTCAGGACGGGGACGTCCCCGGGCCACGCGCGCCGCTCAATCGGTCGAGTCACGCGCCGGGCGAGATCTATGCCTCACCGCAGATCCTGCGGCGGGAGGCCGAGGTCTACTTCATGCGCGACTGGCTTTATGCCGGCCGCGTCGAGGAGCTGGCCGAACCCGGCGACTACCTGACCATGCGCGTCGTCGGTGAGCCGGTCCTGATGGCCCGCGACAAGGCCGGCGCCCTGCATGCCTGTTACAACATGTGCGTGCACCGCGGCGTCGAGGTGGCCTCAGGCTCGGGCAACACGCGCGCCTTCAAATGCCCCTATCACGGCTGGGTCTACGACCTGGACGGCCGCCTGACCGGTGCCGCCTACATGAAGGAGAGTGACGGCTTCGACCTCGAGGCGTGCCGCCTGCGGCCGCTCAAGCTTGAGGTCTGGCGCGGCAATATCTTCATCAACTTCGACCCTGACGCCCCGCCGCTGAGCGCGGCCGTGCAAGAGTTCGAGAAGGACTTTGCTTTCCTCGGCTGGGAGAATTGCCGTCTCGGCAACCGCGTTGTTCTCGATCTGGAGTGCAACTGGAAGTTCGTGCACGAGAACCTGATGGATTTTTATCATGTCGGGGTGCTGCACGCGAAATCCTTTGGCGCCAAGTTCGCCTGGACCGACGAGAACGTCCGCCTGAAGGCCGACGGCGGTCTCAGCATCTTCTACGACGCGGGTCCGCCCACGCCGGGGGCCGAACCGCTGCTCGGCAAGATGCCCTGGCTCGAGGATCGCCCGCATAGTTTCGCCTGCACCGGCTACATGGCGCCCAACTTGACGTTCTTTGGCCGCATCGACTGCATCCGACCGATGGTCGCTTGGCCGATCAGCGAGAGCCGGACCCAGGTTGTCATCTACCACCTGTTCCCGGAAAGCTTCTTCGAGCGCCCGGACATCGAGGAGAAGCTGAAGGTCTATCGCGACTACCAGATCCTGGTGCTGGAAGAGGACAGGATGATGATCGAATCGATGCAGCGGGCGATGGGCTCTCCCGCTTATCGACCGGGACGGATGAGCGTGCTGGAAAAACCGCTGCACAACTTCCTGAAGGGTTATCTCGAGCGCATCGCCAATGCGCCGAGACGGGACGCGGCAGAGTGAGTGCGGTGTCAAACGGCCCCGCGCTCGCCACCGCGGCCGAGGTGCTGGTGCGCGACTACATGGCGGTGCGCGCCGGTGAGCATGTGCTGATCACCGCTGATACCGCCGGCGATCCGGCGGTCTGGCAGGCGATCCTGACCGCGGCCCAACTGGCCGACGCCCAGGCGGCGATCATGCTGCTGCCGCAACTCCCGTTCCAGGGCCGCCTGGCGGACCCCTATGTGACGCCGCCGCTCCGGGGCGCGGCCCTGGCCTGCGACGTCTGGATCGACCTCACGTTCCCCTATCTCGCTGGCTCAGAACTCTATGACGAGGCGATGAAGACGCAGCGCGTGCGCTATCTGCTGGGCGGAGACATGAGCGCCGACGGGCTGGTTCGGCTCTTCGGTCAGGTAGATCTCGACGACTATTACGCCGTGCACAAGGCCTTTGACGCCCTGGTCAACGAGGCAATCGGCAAGCCGGTCAAGATCACCGAGGGGACCGCTACCGACGTCCAATTCCGGCTCGGCAAGCGCGGCTTCGAGAAGCCGCGGCGGGCCGACAAGCCCGGCAGCGTGCTGGTTCCGGGATCCTGCACCATGTTCCCGGAAGTCGAGAGCGTGAAGGGTACGATCCAGGTCGGCTCGATCTTCCACGAGTATTACACGGCGCTGAGCGCGCCCATGACCCTGCAGGTCGACGGCAAGATCAAAGCCATTCAGGGTGGCGGCAACGAGCGCTTTGTCGCCGATCGGGCGCTGCGGCGGGCCGCGGGCGGGGAATACGGTTATGTCATTCACTTCACTCACGGCATCCACCCCGCCGCGCGCGTGACCGGCCGCTCGTTTATTGAGGACATGCGCTCGATGGGCAACGATGCCATCGGTATGGGGCTGCCCTGGTGGGTTCCGGGGGGTGGCGAGAATCACCCGGATGCCGTGCTTTACATGCAGTCGATCGAGCTCGACGGCCAGCGCATTGTTGAGGGCGGGGCCATCGTCGGGCCGCCCAAGCTGGCGGCGTTGGCGACGAAGCTGACGCCACTATACGGATAGGCCGATGAAACCGGCGCCGTTCGACTTCGTCGCCCCCGATAGTTTGCAGGGCGTGTTGCTGGCTTTGGCAAAATTCGGTGGCGATGCCCGCGTCCTGGCGGGTGGCCAAAGCCTGGTGCCGTTAATGAACCTGCGCCTGGTGCGGCCCGAAGTCCTCGTCAGCATCAACCGTTGCGCCGAGCTCGACTATTTCCAGGTTCAGGACGGCCACCTGGTCCTCGGTGCGCGGGTGCGGCAGGCGATGGCCGAGGAGGCGAGCGAGACCCAGGCTAACTGCCCGCTGCTGGCTGCCGTTCTGCCGCACGTCGGCGCCCAGGCGAACCGCAACCGTGGCACCGTCTGCGGCAGCCTGGCGCATGCCGATCCGTTGGCCGAGCTGCCGGCACTGGCGCTGGCGCTGGACGCAGAGATGCTGGTCGCCAGCGCCCAAAGCCGGCGCCGAGTTGCTGCTGAGGACTTCTTCCTCGGTGAACTTAGCACCGCGTTGCATGAGGGTGAGCTGCTCGAGGCGGTTGCCTTCGCGCGGCAGGATCCGAGCGAGCGGCACGCATTTCTAGAGCTTGGCAACCGGCGTCATGGCTTCGCCGTTGCCGGAGTCGCCGTTCGCTTGCGCCTGAGTGAGGGTCGCTGCGATCTGGCTCGTATCGCCATGATCGGCGCCGGGCCAATGGCACGGCGCATCAAAGAGGCCGAGGCCGCGCTGCTCGACACCCCCGTGGACGAGGCGGCGATTCGGAGTTCGATCTCGGCGGTCGCGCACGCGGTCGAGCCGCCAAGCGACGTGCACGCCGATGCCGAGTACCGGCGCCATGTCCTCGGCGTGCTGCTCGACCGCGCCTTGCGCCAGGCGGTCGCGTAGGAGGGAGGATGGCCGAAAGAATCGAAGTGAGCCTTACCGTGAACGGCCGCGTGCGACGTGGCTACGCGGAACCACGCATACTGCTCGCCGACTTCCTGCGCCACGAGCTGGGGCTGACCGGGACGCATATCGGTTGCGAGCACGGCGTTTGCGGCGCCTGTACCGTGCTGCTGGACGGACGGACGGCGCGGAGCTGCCTGCATTTTGCCGTCGCCGTCGACGGCGCTGAGGTTACCACGGTGGAAGGTTTGTCCGGACCGGATAGTCTGCATCCGATCCAGGAGGCCTTCCACCAATGTCACGGTCTGCAGTGTGGCTTCTGTACGCCAGGCATTCTACTGACGACGCTGGAACTGTTGCGCCGTGACCCCGATCCTGACGAAGCGGCAATCCGCAGAGCGCTGACCAACAACATCTGCCGCTGCACCGGCTACGCCGGCATCGTCAAGGCCGTGACCGCCGCGGCGGCAGCGCTGCGTGCGGCGGGGGAAGGTGCCGCGCAATGAATGAGCGCGTCAGTTACGTCGGCCAGAGCATCCTGCGCCGCGAGGACGAGTACCTGTTGCGCGGCCAGGGTCGCTTCGTCGATGACCTGCCGACGCCGCAAGGCACGCTGCACCTGGGCTTCGTGCTTAGTGATCATGCGCACGCCCGCATTCTCGCCATCGATACGGGCCAGGCCCTGGCGCTTGAGGGTGTCGTCGCGGTCTTGAGCGGTGAGGACGTCGCCAAGCTGGTGCAGCCGATCGTCGCGGAGATCGAGATTCCCGGCTATACGCGGCACGGCCGCGACGTGGTAGCGCGCGGCAAGGTGCGCTTTGTCGGCGAGGCGGTGGCGGTGGTGCTCGCCGAGTCTCCCTATGTCGCACAGGACGCGATCGAATTGGTCGTTGTCGACTACGAGCCTCTGCCGGCGGCGGGCAATCTCGAAAAGGCAAGCGCGCCGGGCGCCCCGCTGGTGCACGATGACATAGCCGGCAACTTGATCTTCGAGGGGCGATTCAGCACGGACGGTGTCGAGGCCGCCTTTGCCGGGGCCGAGCATGTAATTGCTGAGCGGTTTCGTTCCGGTCGTGTCGGCGGCGTGCCGCTGGAGCCGCGCGGCTGCCTGGCCTTTCCCGAGCACGGCGAGGGCCTGATCTTCTATTCCTCCACCCAAGTGCCGCACCTGTTGCGAACGGCATTGGCCCGCTTTACCGGCATCGCCGAGTCGCGTCTCCGCGTGGTGGTGCCGGAAGTCGGCGGCGGGTTCGGCACCAAGGCGCAGATCTACCCGGAGGAATTCGTCGTAGCGGCGCTCGCGGCGAAGCATAGGCGGCCTGTTAAGTGGATCCAGGACCGGCGCGAGGAGCTTCTGACCGACATTCACGCCCGCGACCATATTTACGAAGTCGAGATCGCTTTCGACGACAACGGAATCGTCAAGGCCCTGCGGGCGAGAATCTGCACCAACGCCGGTGCTTACTCGACGCTGCCCTTCGGCTGCACGCTGGAGACCACCGGCGGTGCCAGGATGATCGTCGGCCCCTACCGGATCACCGAGTACGCCTACGAGGCCCGGTCTGTAGCCACCAATACGGCTCCCTCCGGTGCCTATCGCGGCGTCGCGCAGCCAACCTGCTTTATGGCGATCGAGGGTTTGATGGACCGCATCGCCCGCCGGCTTGCTCTCGATCCAGCCGAGGTGCGGCTGCGTAACATGGTGCCGACAAGCGAGCTGCCGTGGACCAATATCGTCGGCGTCCGCTACGACACCGGAAGCTTCGTCGAATCGCTGCAGCAGGCGATGACGATGATCGATTACGACGGGTTCCGCAGACGCCAGCCCGCGGACCGGCTGGTCGAAGGCAAGTATCGCGGGATCGGTATTTGCAGCTTCACAGAGGTCAGCGGCACCGGCGCGGCGGGCTGGCGCGCCCGCGGCTTGGTGCGCATGCCGGGCTTTGACAGCGGCTTGGTCAAGGTCGAGCCGAGCGGCAAGATCACCGCTTACGTCAGCCATGCACATAGCGGGCAGGGCCACTACACCACCTTTGCGCAGGTGGTTGCCGACGCTCTGGGCGCCAACCTCGAGGACGTCACGATCGTGGAAGGCGATACCGCGGCCGTGCCCTATGGCACCAACACGTTTGCCAGCCGCAGCGCCGTCACCGGCGGCGGAGCCCTGATCCGCGCCTCTCACAAGGTCAAGGAGAAGCTGCGCCGCATCGCGGCACACATGCTGGAAACGGCGGTCGAAGACATCGTCATCGAGCGCGGGCGCGCCTTCGTCGCCGGCGTGCCGCGACATGGCCTAAGTTTCACCGAAGTCGCCGAGACCGCCTATGCGATGAACACGGTTGCGCTTCCCGATGGCGAGGAATTTGGTCTGGAGGCGACCGACTTTTACGATCCGCCATTGGTCACCATGGCGAACGCCGTGCATATCGCTCAAGTCGCAGTCAATGCCGAGGACGGCCGGGTGGAGATCGAGCGTTATGTCGTGGTGCACGATTGTGGCCGCTTGATCAATCCGACGATCGTCAATGGCCAGATCGAAGGCGGCGTCGCCCAGGGCATCGGCGAAGCCCTGATGGAAGAATTTGTTTACGATGAGGATGGCCAGCTGCTGAACGCCAGCTTGCTGGAGTACCTGCTGCCGACGGCCGAGGATGTGCCGAACTACGAAATCGGCCATATCGAGTCGCCTTCGATCGATACCGTTGGCGGCTTCAAGGGCGTCGGCGAGGGTGGGCTGATCGGCGCCGTGCCCGCCGTCGTCAACGCGGTCGCCGACGCGCTCAGCGGCCTCGGCGTCAATATCAACCAGAAGCCGCTCCGGCCGAGCCTGCTCGTCCGACTGATGCGCGAGGCCAAGTCGGCCGGCGCGGTCGCCTAGGCCCGTCACCGCGAACCGTCGGCCCGTTCAGCTTCGGCATGGGACGGCGGTGGTGCTCCTCCTGTCGCGGCGCAGTCTTGACTTGAAAGGCGGCGCGTGAGGCCCCCGGTCGGCCAGCCAGTCAGACGTCGGCAGCGCCGAAAGCGCTGAGGGATCCCGGCAGCTCGCCAGCGGCGCCTTGCGGGAGATCAGGCTGGCGCGCCCGATTCAGGGAGCCGTCGGCGGAAGCGGGACGCTACCGGGGACCAATGAAGATTGACCCCCGGCACCCGCGTCCGCTAATATTCTAACGAGCGTTCGAAAGCGTGCTATGTCATGGTGACTGGGTGAGGCATCGCTGATGGCACCAGGGAGCATGCGAATACGTGTCGATCCCGACAAGTGTCAGGGGCACAATCGCTGCAAGGCGCTCGCCCCCGATTTGTTCGAATTGGATGAATATGGCCATGCCAGCGCGGCTGGGGACGGAGCCGTTCCGCCGGGCCAGGAGGAACGGGCCCGCTTGGCCGTCTCCAACTGCCCGGAGTTCGCGGTCGAGATCATCGAAGAATAGACCTGCGAGAGTGCGACGCGACCGAGGCGAGCCCGCTCCTGAAGGGAAGCGTCGCCAGGCATCGTCGGAACCGCGGGTTGTTCGCAGTCTCTCGGCTCATGCAGATCGTGAGCACGGAGAAAGTCGGCGCCGTCGAGATGACACCTGTCTGCTGTGGGGAACGGTCGAATGAGCGAGGACACACGGCCCGTCGACGACTGGGCGACGGACTACGACATTTTTGATCCAGATTACGTCCGGGAACCGTATTCCGTTTGGAACGATTTGCGCGAGGGCTGCCCGATCGCCCATAGCGACCGCTGGGGCGGTTCCTGGATGGCCACCCGTTACGAGGACCTGCAGGCCATGGTGCGCATGGTGCCTGCGTTGTCGTCCCGCTCACCCGCCGTGGTGCCTTTGCCGCCGGAGATGCGTCAGGAGGTCATCGCCGAGGTGAAGGCCTACGGTAGCGAGAACCCGCCGATCACAGCCGATCCGCCGGAACATATGCCGTTCAAGCGGCTCATCCTGCCGTTCTTCACGCCTCAAGCCGTCGAAGCGCACCGAGCGTTCACGGAAAACCTGTGCCACGAATTGATCGACCGGTTCATCGGCGAGGGCCGCTGTGATGCGGCCGTCGAGTATGCCCAGCAGATCCCGCCGCGTGTCATCGCCCAATTTCTGGGTATAGATCCTGCCCGTGGGGACGAGTTCACCGAGTGGACGCGCGGCATCCTGGAGCTGGGCCAGACGCGGCCGGAACTGCGCGCTCGGTATCGCCGCACCATCCGGGAGTTCTTTAGCGCCCTTATCGTCGACCGGCGCGCAAATCCTGGCGACGACATGATATCGAAGCTGATCGCCGCCGAGGTTGATGGCAAGCCGTTGAACGATCACACGATCATCGGGATTTGCAATTTGCTGCTGGTGGCCGGCATAGACACGACGTGGAGCTCGATCGGCGCTTCGCTGTGGCATTTCGCAGGGCATCCCGAAGACCGGCGCCGCGTCGCGAGCGAGCCGGAGCTTTTCCCAACGGCGATAGAGGAGCTCCTCCGATACTACGCTCCGGTGATGATGGCACGCAAGGTTACCGAGCCAGTGACGATCCGCGACGTCTCATTCAAGCCGGGAGACAAGGTGATTCTCAATTTTCCGGCGGCGAACCACGATCCTGAGGTCTTCGAGCGCGCTGACGAGGTCGTGCTTGATCGCCAGCGCAATCGGCACATTGCCTTCGGTATCGGGATTCACCGCTGTGCGGGCTCCAACTTAGCTCGTATGGAGATGGACGTGGCGTTGCGGGTCTGGTTCAAGCGCGTACCTGAGTTTGAGCTGTCGGATCCCGCGGCGGTGCGGTGGGCTGGCGGCCAGGTACGCGGTCCGCGCAGCATCCCGGTTGCCTTCCCCGCCTGATTGGATGAACGCAGCCTAGCGCACCTGGCGCACGCACTATCAGTTTGAGACTATTCGCGGAAGTCAGCCGCAATTGGCGGGTGGACTCCCCGCCCGATCAATGATGCCCGAAACGAATCTGATCACCGGCGGAGCGGCGGCCAAGCGGGCTCCCTTCGCCAAAGGCAAGTCGCATCGCCATCTTAAAAAACAGGGGCGACTTCTTCCATGAATCGTGCCATCTCCTCTTTCACCTGGGCATGCGGCTTCATACCGACGTTGAAATAAAGAATCACCTCAGAAAAATTTGCGGCTTCCACCTTCTTGAGCGCTGCACCAATCCGCGCAGGTGATCCTATCAGGACCGAGTTCTCAGTTAGATCTTCGGGTCGTACTTTGCCGAGGCGATCGACCATGTCTACAAAATACCGGTAGCTCGCCGGCACGGTCTTTGGATCGCTCGGCAGGGCCGGGATCACACATTCCTTGTAGTAGCGGACTTGCCGGGTGCGCTGCGCCATCTCTTGCGTCTGGTCATCGGCGAAGTGGATGAAGTAACTGCACATTAATCCCCCTGGCTTGGTCCCGTGTTTGGCGCACGCCTCATGATAGAGATCTGCAACTTGCTGTAGACCCCCGAAAGTCATTGCGGCGGCGAAGGGAGCGACGATCAGGCCGCAGTCGAGTCTTGCCGCAAGCTCGATCGATGGTTTGGAGAAAGAGGCGACATACGTTGGAATTGGTCTCTGAGCCGGTTGGGGCGTGATGCGAATATTCTCAAAGTCATAATGCCGCCCGTGATGGGAAATTGGCTCATCTGCGCGCCACAGTCGCCGGACCAGCTCTAAGCCCTCCTCGAAGATCGACTGGTTGTCTTCGAAGGGTACTTTGAAGGGCGCGTACTCACGCCGGTCGTAGCCCCTCCCAGCAGCGAAATCGACTCTGCCACCACTGAGCAAGTCCAACGTTGCCCATTGCTCGGCGACACGTATCGGGTGATGCAAGGGCAGAACGGTGACGGCAGGCGCCATACGAATACGCTGAGTTCGCGCGGCGATGTAACTGAGCACGAGATCCGGGCAGGAGAGTACCCCTAAGGAATTGAAATGGTGCTCCCCGATCCAGGCCGAATGGAAGCCGAGTTCATCGGCCAGCAGTGCTTCAGCGGTGATGTCGGCGACGAACTGATTGGCAGAGCGTGTATTGTCCTTATAGTGGTTATCGCTAAGGGTGAAGTACCCGAATTTCATATCCCGCTTCCCTTTACCCAGCGCCCAACAACGGCCAAATACGAAATAGTAGACGCAATCAAACGATCTCGGAGTCAGGGGTTTCCATCGGCAGGTCAATCGCCGGCAGCGCCCCTCACGTTCCTGAAGTTTGGATTGCGTCGTTCACGAAAGGCGCTAGCAGCTTCTTTCGCCTCCTCCGTGTCGTAGTAGAGCGCCACGGACTGGAAGCCCATCCGCGAGATGCCGCGGATGTTGTCGGTGTCGGCGTTGAAACTGGCCTTGGCGATGGCGATGGCGGTCGGGCTCTTGCTCAGGATCTCCTGGCACCAGCGCTCGACCTCGGCGTCAAGCTCGTGGTCGGGCACCACCTTGTTTATCAGACCCATCTCAAGGGCCTCATTGGCCGAATAGCGCCGGCACAGATACCACATTTCGCGCGCCTTCTTCTCGCCGACGATTCGCGCCAGATAGGCGGTTCCGAAACCAGGATCCACCGAACCAACCTTGGGGCCCACCTGGCCGAAAACCGCGCTCTCGCCGGCGACGGTGAGGTCGCACAGGGTAACGATAACGTTGCCCCCGCCAATCGCGAAACCGCGGACCTTGGCGATTACCGGCTTTGGCGCCTCGCGGATCGCGGCGTGCAGCTGTTCCACCGGCACGCCAATCGTGCCCCGGCCCTTGCGTTCGGCCTTCTTGTCTGCGGTGTCACCGCCGACGCCGAAGGCTTTGGCACCTGCGCCCTGCAGGACGATGACGCCGACGTCCTTGCTCCAGCCTGCTCGAAGGATGGCGTCGATCACCTCCTCATACATGCCCACGCGGAACGCATTCAGCCGATCTGGCCGGTTGAACGTGATGGTAGCAATGCCGTTTCGCTCTTCGTAGATGATGTCGCGGTACTCAGTCATGGCTTGCCCTCCTGGCGAAGCGCACAATTCGATACCGGGCGGTCAGCAGCGACACGCCGGCTCGCCGGAGAGGTTGCCGCGCTTCGATCAGAGCAGCCGATCCCACCCCGAGAAGAGGCTTCTTCGCCAGTATATTGCTTCTGGAGGGGGGCGAAAGAAACGGGGAGCGCCTGCTCGTCCGACTGATGCGCGCCGCCAAGTCAGCCGGCGGGGACGCATATGTCTGCCGCTGCCCGATGGCTCCCAGGGGGCCAAAGCGGCTCTGACTTGGCGCCAACGTCGTACTCGGGGGCAATTTCGCGGTCGGCCGAACGACCCGGCAGGTCAGCCCGCGGCCAAGGGTTGACGCTGGATTCTATTTCAAAGGTTGAGCCGCAATTAGGTCGGTACGCCAGCAGCGCCAAGGCCGGCTAGAAAATGCTCGAACCAAGCCGGATCCCGATATGGCAGGACCTGCCGAATGTGGCCGACGCGAAAATCCGGATTGATGTCGATAATTTCACGCCAAAGACCGCGAGCCTCATCATGCCGGCCGGTGTGGCCGTAGATCGAGGCCAAAAAGATCCGCGTCATGTCGGATTTCGGTGTCTGAGCCAGACGTTTCTTCAGCGTCGCCTCGGCGTCGTCATAGCGCTGCAGCGAGAACTGCGCGCGTCCGAGGAACTGCAATGCGGGATCGTATTTGGGATCGAGCAGCAGCGCCCGCTGCAGCATCTCGATCGCCTGTTCGTGCTGGCCGGCGAAGTCCAGCACAGTGCCGAGCGCGGTATAGGCGCCTGCGAAATTCGGATCGAGCTCGATGGCGTGCTCGGCGGACCGGGCCGCCTCGTCCAGGTTGCGCCGCCACATTTGAGTGAGCGCGAGGGCGTGATAGGCCTGCGGCTCGTCTCGGTCCGCCGCGAGCGCCTTGTCGGCCAGCGCGAGCGCCTGGGCAAGATGGCCGGCTCCGGCGCCGTTCCAGCCGTTGGCATACTCGATGCAGTGGATCAGCGCCAACGCGGCGTAGGCGGGAGCCAGGGTCGGGTCGAGAGCGACCGCCTGCTCCAGCCCCGCGCGCGCCTCTTGCATGGCTTCCGCGGTGAAGCGGTACACGCTATTGCGGGCACGCAGGAAATGGTCGTAGGCGACGGGATTGACCTTGCCGCGAGCGTCGCGACGGCTCCGCTCGCCTGGGGTGAGGGCGAGCCGCAGCGCCTGAACGATCTCGCGCGTGACGTCGTCCTGCACCGAGAAGATGTCCTCCAGGTCGCGGTCGTAGCGTTCCGCCCACATGTGACCGCCGGTGGTGCCGTCGATAAGCTGGGCATTAATGCGCACGCGGCGGCCGCTCTTGCGCACGCTGCCTTCCAGGACGTAGCGCACGCCCAGGTCGCGGCACACCTGGCGGATATCGGGGCTTTGGTCCTTGTAGGCGAAGGAAGAGTTCCGGGCGATGACGAAAAGTCCGGAGACCTTGGAAAGGTCGGTGATCACGTCTTCCGAGATGCCGTCGGCGAAGTACTCTTGCTCCGGGTCGCCGGACATGTTGTTGAACGGCAGTACGGCGACCGATGGCTTGTCGGGCGGATCGGAGGAGGATCCATGGCCCGCAGCGCTGGGCGGCACCTTAGCGTCGCTATGGTCCAGCTCCACCGCGAAGCAGCGCACCGGCCGCGCGATGTTCTTGACCTCGACCTCACCGAGATCCTTGAAGCGGATGTCAAGTTTGTCGCGCACTTCATCGCGCACGTTGCGCCGGACGCAAATGCCACCCGGTTCGGCCAGTGCCTCCAGCCGGGCCGCGACATTTACGCCGTCCCCGTAAATGTCGTCGCCATCGACGATGATGTCGCCGAGATTGATGCCGATGCGGTAGACGACGCGCCGGTCCTCGGGAACAGTCGCGTTGCGCTCCCGCACGGCCCGTTGAACGTCCACCGCGAACTGGACGGCCTCCACGACGCTGCCAAACTCCATTAGCACGCCATCGCCCATGAGCTTGATGGTACGGCCGTGGTAGCGCGCCGCCGTCGGTGCGAACAGTTCTTCGCGATGGGTCTTCAACGCGCGATGCGTGTCCACCTCATCGACGCCCATGAGACGGGAGTAGCCTACTACATCTGCGGCCAGGATCGTCGTCAGCCGGCGCTCGACCCCATCCATGCGCTCAACTCCTGCCAAGCCTGCTTTTCCGGCGTGGGCAGTGACTTTACAAAGCTCGCGGCGGATTGGTCCATCAGGCTGGCAGAGCGAAAGGAACGGTCGGTCCTCGCCGCCGCCACAGAATCCCCGTAATTCCGGTCTTGTGGGTGCCTGGACGTGACGCGGTCGAGGCTGGGCTGATGGCATCCCGGGAGGGTGAGGTTGGCCAGGATTGGCCATTCGATGGATCCGTCTCCGCGCGCTCTCGACCCTTGGCGGCCGCACGCACCGGTCATAGCCCAGATGATGCGGCCTCGTGCGCACCGACCCCTTTCGATCACCTTGGAACCAGTGGAATAATGAGGTGCTTTGCCGAACGGGAGATGAGGACATGCCGCTGACACAGGCCGAGGCCGAAGATCTGGGACGGACGTACACGAAAGCTTGGTGCTCGCACGATCCGAATGCGGTGGCATCCTTCTATGCGGCCGATGGCCAGATCGTGATTAACGATGGCGAACCGTCCAACGGTCGCCCGGCGGTCGCTGAAATGGCACAGGGATTTTTCGACAGCTTTCCGGATTTGGTCGTACGAATGGACGGCATTCGAACCTCCGGCACGTATTGCGTATACCTGTGGACCCTGGAAGGTACGAACTCGGGACCTGATGGCTCCGGCAAGCGGGTTGAATTGAGTGGATGGGAATATTGGCATTTGACCGATGATGGCCTCGTCGCAGAATCGAGAGGTCATTTCGACGCCGATGACTACGAGCGACAGCTGGCCGGCGGCTGAACCAAATGCCCAGTGGCGTGGGCAAATCGCACCGACGTCTGGCGTCGAACGCAAACCCGCCGTCGGGCGCTGTCGGTCAGATAGAGGATTTGCAGCCGTGATTGGCCGTTACGCGACACGCCCCGAATAACGTGTGAGCGCCCGCTCAACGCAACAGCTCGCCATCGACTTGCCGGCGGCCGACCGCGTCGTTCCTAGATCTGCTCGGGGGGCGCCACGTTGGCGATGCCAGCCATCAGCGAGGCCGGAACGGTCTCGATCAACTCGTCGACGCTGAACATGCCGTCGTCGGCGAGCTTGTAAATGGAACGGGCCTGCTCCCCAAAGTAATAGGTATGGATCAACGACCGCTCGGCGTGGAACAGCTGGCCGTTAACGTCGCGCGAGGCCTCCGTGCAGAGATACGCCACCATCGGCGCCACATACTGGGGGCCGGGCATCGCCATCCGCGCGTCGTATTCGGCCTGGGTCAAAAGACCGCGCTCGAGGCGCCGCTTCCACCCGGCGATGACGGCATCGTTCACTGTCATGCGCGTCGCCGCCATCGGACACATGGCATTGGCGGTGATGCCGTACCGCCCGGCCTCGCGCGCGATCGAGCGGGTGAGGCCTATGATGCCGGCCTTGGCGGCGGCGTAGTTGCACTGCCCGACCGAGCCCTTGAATGCGTCGGAGGAGAAATTGACGATGCGCCCGTAGCGGGCGCCGCGCATCACCTTCACGGCGTGATGGCACATGTTCCAGTGCCCCTTCAGATGCACGCCGATTACCTGGTCGAAATCGTCCTCGGTCATGTTCCAGATCATCCGCTCGCGCAGCATGCCGGCCACGTTCACCAGGAAGTCGATCTTGCCGAAGGTGTCGACGCACCGCTTCACCATGCGCCCGGCGCTGGCGTAGTCGGCGACGGAGTCGTGGTTGGCGACGGCATTGCCGGCCGCGTCCGAGATTTCCGCGACTACCGCATCTGCCGGCTTCTCGTCCGTCGTCTCGCCGCCGCGACCGACGCCCGGATCGTTGACGATGACGCTGGCGCCCTCCTTCGCCAGCAGCAACGCGACTTCTCGGCCGATACCGCGCCCGGCGCCCGTGACGATCCCGGCTCTACCTTCCAAATTCATCGACTTCCTCCCGCCTTGACCACCGCTTTGAGTATCGCGCGAATTCGCCGCGAACGCAGGCCCCAGCTGGGCAGTGGATACATAACGCCGGAGCGACTCCGGCGACCGCGCCGGTAAGCGTACAAACGCTCTCCAAATCGGCAGCCGCGGTTAACTCCCGATCTTCGCGGCATGCCTGGCGGCGAGGAAGGCGAAGACCAGGGCCGGGCCGATGGCGATCCCGGGTCTCCGGTAGGCGCCTTGCGTGATCAGGTTCATATCGTTGCCGCTGGCGCAGAGGCCCGCGATCGGCATGCCCTCCTCGGCGAGGGCCCGTGCCCGCGAGTTGGCCGCCAGGCCGCAATCGAGGGCCAAGATGGCATCGTCAGGCAGCACACGGCGGACGGCCTGGACGACGCGCTCGGGCCGGATCGGGGTCGAGCAAACGGACTCAGACGAACGTCGGAGCAGAGGGGACTCCTTGACGTTCGGGAGAGCACTTGTGTCTGATGGCGGGAGGCCGCTTTGAAGCCGCGCCTCTGCGGAGGGGGAAAGGCCATGAACGCACCGCTGCGCTCGGTCAGCCTGGACGACAAGTATACGGCCGAGGAAGGCCTGATCTACCTGACCGGCAGCCAGGCATTGCTGCGCCTGGCCCTGAACCAGCTCGCCCGCGACCGGGCGGCGGGGCACGACGCCGCCTGCTTCATCTCCGGCTACCGCGGCTCGCCGATGCACAACGTGGACAAGGAGATCTGGCGCGCGGCCCGGCTTCTGGCCGGCGGCCGCCTGCATTTCCAGCCCGGCATCAACGAGGATCTCGCCGCCACCGCCTGCTGGGGCAGCCAACAGGCTAACATGTACCCGAACCCCAAGCACGACGGCGTGTTCGCGCTCTGGTACGGCAAGGGGCCGGGGCTCGATCGCTCGATCGACGCGATCCGCCATGCCAACCTCTCCGGCACCTCGGCGCGGGGCGGCGTGCTCGCCGCCGTCGGCGACGATCCGGCGATGATGTCGACCGACGTGCCGGCTGCCTCCGAGACCATGTTCTCCGACCTGATGATGCCGATGCTCTATCCGGCCACGGTCCAGGAAATCCTGGACTATGGCGTCTTGGGCTGGGAAATGTCGCGCTACTCGGGCGCCTGGGTCGGCTTCAAGCTGGTCTCCGACACCGTCGATGCGGCCGCCGTGGTTGACGGCGACGCGCGTCGCCTGAAGCTCGCCCGCCCCAACCTCGAGCTGCCGCCCGACGGCGTCTCGATACGGGCCGGCGACAATTGGCGCGATCAGGAAGTCCGTCTCAAGCTGCACAAAATCCCGGCGGCGCTGGCCTTCGGTCGGGCCAATGGCGTCAATGCACGGCTGATCGACGGGCCACGCAGGCGTTTCGGCATCATCGCCGCCGGCAAGACGGCGCTGGACGTGGATCAGGCGCTCCGCCAGCTTGGTCTTGCCCCCGAGCTGGCGGCCGGCATCGGCATCTCCTTTCTCAAGATCGGCATGCCCTATCCGCTGGATGCCGAGGCCGTGCGCGGCTTCGCCGACGGACTCGAAGAAATCCTGGTGGTCGAGGAGAAGCGCCGTTTCCTGGAGGCCGGCGTGCGCGACGCGCTTTACGATCTGCCCGAAAGCCGCCGCCCGCGTGTGCTCGGCCACTCCGACGAAGAGGGGCGGATCCTGTTCAGCGGCTGCGGCGAGTTCGGCCCGGACGAGGTGGCACGCGTGCTGGCCGAGAGACTGGCGCCGATCCACTCGAGCGAACGGATTCGCCAACGTGTAGCGCTGCTCGAGGCCAAGGCCGAGCGCAGGGCCGGGCGCACTCCGCTCAGCATCGCGCGGACGCCCTACTTCTGCTCCGGCTGTCCGCACAACACCTCGACCAGGGTGCCTGAAGGCAGCCAGGCCCAGGGCGGCGTCGGCTGCCACTACATGGCCACCTATATGGACCGCAACACCGGCGCCCACACGCATATGGGCGGCGAGGGCGCCAACTGGATCGGCAACGCCCCCTTCACCGAGACCAGGCACGTGTTCCAGAATCTGGGCGACGGCACCTACTACCACTCCGGCCTGTTGGCGATCCGGGCCTGTGTCGCGGCCGGCGTCAACATCACCTACAAGATCCTGTTCAACGATGCCGTGGCGATGACCGGCGGACAGCCGCACGACGGTCCGCTGACGCCGATGGCGATCTCGCGACAGGTCCACGCCGAGGGTGTCAGGCGCATCGTCGTGGTCAGCGACGAGCCGCAGAAATACCCCGTCGGCGCCGATTTCGCGCCCGGAGTCGAGTTCGCACACCGGCGCGAGCTCGACCGAGTGCAGCGCGAGCTGCGCGAGACGCCGGGGGTCAGCGTGCTGATCTACGACCAGACCTGCGCCGCCGAAAAACGGCGCCATGATCGATCCGCCGCGGCGCATGTTCATCAACCACCGGGTCTGCGAAGGGTGCGGCGATTGCAGCCAGACTTCGAACTGCCTGTCGGTTCTGCCGCTGGAAACCGCCTTCGGCCGCAAGCGCGCGATCGACCAGTCCTCCTGCAACAAGGACTATTCCTGCGCCGAGGGCTTCTGCCCGAGCTTCGTCAACGTGATCGGCGCCACGCCCCGCCGGCTCGCCGGCCGGCGCGAGGTGCCGGCGGCGCTGGCCGCGCTGCCGGAGCCGACGGAGCCGACGCTCGAGGACGACAAAAGCTACAACATCCTGGTCACCGGGATCGGTGGCACCGGCGTCGTCACCATAGCGGCGCTCGTGACCATGGCCGCGCACATGGAGGGCAAGGCGCTCTCGACGATCGACCAGTTCGGCATGGCGCAGAAGGGCGGCGCGGTCACCAGCCACGTGCGCATCGCCCGCGATCCCGCCGCCCTGGGGGCGATGCGCCTGAACGGCGCCAGCGCCGACCTGGTACTGGGCTGCGACAGCCTGGTCACCGGGGGAGAGCTGGCGCTTGGCGTGATCGACCCGGCGCGCACCCACGTGGTGGTCAACGCGCATCAGGCCATCACCGGCCAGTTCGCGCTCAACCCGGACCTGGTGTTTCCCGACCAGGCGCTGTTCGGTCGGATCGCGGCCGAGGCCGGCGCGGGCCGGCTGGAGATATTGGACGCGACCGGCCTCGCCGCCCGGCTTCTGGGCGACACCATCGCCACCAACCTGTTCATGCTCGGCTACGCCTACCAGAAGGGCTGGGTGCCGGTTTCGGCGGCAGCGCTGATGCGTGCCATCGAGCTGAACGGACTGGCGGTCGAGATGAACAAGAGCGCCTTCGAGTGGGGCCGCCGGGCCGCCCACGACCTCGCCGCCGTAGAGGCCCTGGCCGACGCCGGCGGCGCCGAGGCGGAGCCCGTGCCTGAGACGCTGGAGGCGCTGATCCGTCATCGCGCGCTGGCGCTCACCGCCTACCAGGACGCGGCCTACACCCGACGCTATGAGGCCCTGATACGCCGGGTTGAGGCGGCGGAAGCGGCCCGGGCCAAGGGCGCCGAGGGGCTGACTGAGTCGGTGGCGCGGGGCCTCTACAAGCTGATGGCCTACAAGGACGAGTACGAGGTCGCTCGGCTCTACGGCGATCCCGCCTTCCGCGCCGAGCTGGCGGCCGGCTTCGAGGGCATCGAGCGGTTGGAGCTGTTGCTGGCGCCGCCGCTGCTCAGCCGCCCGGACCCGGTCACCGGCAAGGTGCGGAAGCGCGCTTTCGGCCCTTGGATCTTCACGGCGCTTGGCCTGCTGGCCCGCTTCAAGCGGCTGCGCGGCACGCCGTTCGATCCCTTCGGAATGACCGGGGAGCGACGAGACGAGCGGGCGCTGATCGGCGAGTATGAGGCCATCGTCGACGAGCTGCTGGAGCGTCTCGGTCCGGAAAACCACGCGCTGGCGCGGCGGATCGCCGGGGTCGCGGAGACGATCCGCGGCTTCGGCCACGTCAAGGCGCGCAACGTGGCGGCGGCGCGCGCCGAGTGGGCGAGCCTGATGCGGACCTGGCGCGACGGCAGCCCTTTGGCGCAGGCCGCGGAATAACGGCGTTCCGGCCACTTGGCGTAGCCACGGCAAAGCGAGCGGCGAACGATGAACATGCGGTGGTCCGACGATCCGGCGGCGCCAATCAACCCGGCGGGGACGGCGAGTCGGCCGCTGGCCGACGCGGCCGGCCGGCTCGAGCAGCTGGCGGCACGGGCCCGCCAGGATCTCTTCATGCTGCGCCATCCCGAAGTCGATTGGGTGCCGGAACGCCAAGGCCCGGACGGCCGGCGCCTGCTCGACGTGCTGATCGTCGGCGGCGGCCAGGGCGGGCTCGCCATCGCCGCTTACCTGATTCGCGAGCGGGTCACCAACATCGAGGTCATCGACAAGGCGCCTTACGGACGCGAGGGGGTGTGGAACGGTTTCGCCCGGATGCCGGTGATCCGGTCGCCGAAGCATTACCCGGGCCCCGACATGGGCGTGCCCAACCTGACCTACGAGGCTTGGCACCGCGCCAAGTATGGCGACGCCGATTGGGAGGGACTGAAGCTGGTGCCCTGCGAGCGCTGGGTCGAGTACCTGCTGTGGCTGCGCGCGACCCTGGAGCTGCCGGTGCGCAACGAAGTCGAACTCAGCCGCATCGAGCCGGCCGAAGGCTGCCTGAGGGTAACGCTGCAGACGGCAGCCGGGCCCGAGGTGCGCCACGTCCGCCGCCTGGTGCTGGCGACCGGCCACGACGGCACCGGGCGCTGGTGGCTGCCGCCGGAGATCGAGGCCCTGCCGCCGCGATTGCGCGCCCAGGCCGCCGATCCGATCGATTTCAACGCGCTCAAGGGCAAGCGCGTCGCCGTGCTGGGGATCGGCGCTTCGGCCGGCGACAACGCGATCTGCGCGCTCGAGGCGGGGGCAGACGCGGTGCACATGTTCTGCCGTCGCGATACCCACCGCCGCCAACAGGTATACCGCTGGTGCATCACCGCCGGCTTCCTGCGCCACTACTCCGACCTGGACGACGCTTGGCGCTGGCGCTTCATGCACTACATCCTGAACATTCGCATGGGCATGCCGCCGGAGACTTGGAAGCGGGTCAGCGCCGCGGCCAACTTCCACTTGCACACCAACGCCGCCTGGAAGTCGGTTCGGGCCAGCGGCGACCGTGCCAGGATCGAGACCGAGCAAGGTTCCCTCGAGGCCGACTTCATCATAGCCGCCACCGGCCACGACCAGGACCTGGACCGGCGGCCCGAGCTTGCAGGGCTGAGCGACGGGATCGCGCTCTGGTCCGACCGCTATACGCCGCCGCCCGAACTGGCCGACGAGCGGCTTGGGCGCTATCCTTATCTCGGCCGCCATTTCGAGTTCCTGGAGAAGCGGCCCGGCACGGCGCCGCATCTCGGCCGCATCCACGACTTCACCTTCGGCCCGACCATGAGCTTCGGGCCAAGCGGCTGTTCGATCAGCACGCTGCGGCTGACCGTGCCGATGCTGGCGGCCGGGATCACGCGCGGGCTGTTCCTGGAGGACGTCGAGCTGCAGTGGCAATCGTTGCTTAGCTACCCAAGCGTGATTCCCTGAGCGGCGGTGCCTGGCCCTCTGCGGGCAATGTCAGGCGGGAGGTGACAGCCATGACTTCGGATTCCGACTACCAGACCCTGCGGGTCGAGAGTGAAGCAGGGGTCGATTGGCTGACGCTCAATCGGCCGGAGCGGCTGAACGCCCTGAACGGCACCATGGTCGACGAGCTGCGCGACTATTTCACGCGCCTGGCGACCGACGAACACGTGCGTATCGTCGTCCTGCGCGGGGCCGGCCGTGGCTTCTGCTCGGGCATCGATGTCAAGGACATCCTGGCCGGCAACGCCGGCGGCGTGGTCGGCAATGGCATCGCCGAGGACCTCCGTGGACAGCGGCGGGTCAGCGAGGTGATCATCCGCATGCGCCGCTGCCCGCAGCCGATCATCGCGCTGGTCCACGGCGCTGCGACCGGCGGCGGCTTCGCCCTGGCGCTGGCGGCCGACATCCGCCTGGCCGGTGAAAGCGCGCGGATGAACTGCGCCTTCATACGCCTGGGGCTGACCTCATGCGATGTCGGCCTCAGCTACCTGCTGCCCCGTCTGGTCGGCGTTTCGCTCGCCTCCGAGCTGATGTTGACCGGGCGCTTCCTGGCCGCCGAGAGGGCGCTGGCTGCGGGCCTGGTCTCCGCGGTGGTTCCGGACGAGGCGCTGGCTCAGGCGGCAGGGCCGTACATCGACGAGATGCTGGCGACCTCGCCGCTCGGCCTGAAGCTGACCAAGGAAGGGCTGAATTTCGGCATCGATGCGCCCAGCCTGGAGAGCGCGATCGCGCTCGAGGACCGCAACCAGGTTCTTACCATCCAGGGCCCGAACATGAGGGAGGGCATCAACGCGCTATTGGAGGGGCGTCCTCCACATTTCGAGCCGGACTGAGCATCGCTTCGTGTTGCGCAGCCTCGTTGCTCGACGGCGGATCGGACGCCGCTATGGCCGCTTCGGATTTCACGCTAGCATCAATTCCAGGACGGTCTGGTTCGAAAGCCTGGAGGGATCGGTGGCGTACGACATCCTGATCAAGAACGGCACGGTGGTGGACGGCACCGGCAGCCCGGCGCGGCGTGACGACGTCGCCATCGCCGGTGGCCGCATCGTCGAAATCGGCAAACTCGACGGTCGCGCCGAACGGGTGATCGACGCCGGCGACTGTATCGTCGCCCCGGGCTTCATCGACCCGCACACGCATTACGACGCGCAGATCTGCTGGGACGGGGCGGTGACGCCGAGTTCCTGGCACGGCGTCACCAGCGTGGTGATGGGCAACTGCGGCGTCGGAATCGCGCCGTGCCTGCCGGAGGCGCGAGAGATCGCCATGCGCGATCTGGTCAACGTCGAGGCCATTCCCTATGAAGTGCTTGACCAGGGCATCTCCTGGGACTGGGAAACCTTTCCCGAGTACCTTGACGCCGCCCAGCGCCGGCAACCGGCGCTGAACCTCGCCTTTCTTGCGCCGCTGACGCCGTTTCGACACTACGTGATGGGCGAGGAGTCCATGGAACGCGCGGCCACGGCCGCGGAAACACGGAAGATCAAGGCTCTTCTGGCCGAGGCCGTGGACGCCGGCGCCTATGGTTTTTCCTCGACGATCCTGAACCAGCACCTCGGGTTCCAGGGCCGGCCGCTCGCCTGCCGCAATGCCAGCCGGGAGGAGCTCAGGGCCTATGCCAACGTGCTCAAGGCAAAAGGAAAAGGGGCCATCGAGATCGCCCTGACGCGCCAGGTGGCGGTACTGGAGCCGGAGCAGTGTGAGCTGCTCGACCTGTTGCTGGAGGAAAGCGGACGGCCCGTCACCTTCATCGCCCTGTTCGATCGCGACGATATTTCCGAGGCGGTTCGCGACACTCTGAAGCTGGCGGCGCCGCAGATCGCCAAGGGCGCCCGGCCGCAGACCTCGCCTCTCCCGCTGACCCGCGAAATCAATATGCGAAACCCCTTTTCCTTCGCTGCATTCCCGTCGTGGAAGCGGGTCTTTGCCGATACCTCGAAGTCAGCGCAGGCTGCCGTCTATGCGAATCCCGCCTTTCGCGACCAGTTCCGCGAGGAGCTGAAGCGCCCGCTGGTGTTCGGCAACTGGGAACGCATCGTGCTGCACGAGGCGAACAGCGCGGAACTCAAAGCGTTCGAGGGCCGCTCGGTGGCCGAGATTGCTCGCGCGCAAGGCAAGGATGCGGTCGATACCTTCCTCGACCTGACCCTGGCCGATGACCTCGCCATCGAGTTCACCATGGCGTCGTTCAACACCCGCGTCGACCGCATGACCGAAATCCTGGCCAATAGGGACGTCCTGATCGGCCTTGGCGACGGCGGCGCGCATGTCGACATGTTGTGCGATGCGGGCTATCCGACCTACCTGCTGGGCACCTGGGTGCGCGAGCGTCAGGCGCTGACCTTGGAGGAGGGCGTACGTCGGCTCACCTCCGATCCCGCCGACTTCTTCGGCATCAGCGATCGGGGCAGGCTCGAGGTCGGGTCGGCGGCGGACATCGCCGTTTTCGATCCAGTCAACGTCGGCTCGTCGAATCGCGGCGAGCGGCGCTTCGATCTTCCGGGCGATGCCAAGCGCATGGTGATGCCTTCGAAGGGCGTGGAATACTCCGTGGTCAACGGAGTCCTCACCTATGCCGACGGCCGCCTGCAGCAGGGGGCCGCCGGACAGGTATTGCGCTCCTAGGTGGTCCCGCGCGTCCATAGTCGAGAGCGGCGACATACAGCCTGCCGGCGTGCCTCAGGCTTCATCAAAGCCAAGGAAGCGGGCGACATTAGCAACGTTCTCGCGTTCGCTGACGAGGGTGTTCTCGATGGCATCGGGATCGGCATAGCCGAGAGACATTCCGGTGACCAGGACCTGATCTTGCGGGATGCCGAGGTGTCGAAACACCGGTTCCTGATATTGGATCCACGCCGCTTGCGGACAGGTGTGCAGGCCCATCCCCCGGGCCGCCAGCATCAGCGTTTGAATGTACATCCCGGTGTCCGCCCAGTTGCCGCGGCTTAAATAGGCGTCGGTGGTGACAAATAGACCGACCGGGGCATCGAAGAACTTGAAGTTTCGGGCCCCTTGCCTGGCGCTCGCCTCGCGGTCGCCTTTTTGTATTCCCAGCAGGCCGTAGAGCGCCCAGCCGACGGCGCGGCGGCGCTCGCGATGCACGTCGGCCCAGTTGGGCGGGTAATAGTCGTAGGCCTCGTATTTGCTCGCTTTGCCTGCCGCCGCCAACGCCAGGACGTCGTCACTGATCGCCTGGCGAACCCGACCCGCGCAGACGTACACGTGCCAAGGCTGCGTATTGGTGCCGCTGGGCGCGCGCTGGGCGATTTGGAGGATCTTCTCGATCGTCTCCTTGGGGACCGGCTGCTTGCTGAAAGCCCGAATCGACTTGCGGGTCTTGATCGCTTCGAAAATATCCATGCTTAGCTCTCGGGTCAGATCCGACGCCGCACATAGTTCCGATCGATCGAAAACTTTCAACCCATCGCCCGCCGCGCGCCGGCGCCGGTCGGCCACGGAATTGCTGTCAGGGACTCAAATGGCTAGCCTGATGGCCGACGTCGGCTCCGATCCGGCGAAATCGCTTGGCAGGGGAAGGACCCAGATGATCAGCAACAGGGAAGCCCGTCTTGAGGAACTCAGACGCCAGGCGCGCGCCATCAGGCGCAATGTCTGGCGTGCCCTGCACGCGGCGGGCTCGGGTCACATGGGCGGTTCGACCTCTGCCGCCGATCTCCTGGCCGCGCTGTACTTCGATTTTCTCAAGCTCAGGCCTCGCGAGCCCGACTGGCCCGAGCGTGACCGCTTCGTGCTCTCCAAGGGTCACGCCAACGCCGCGCTCGGCGCCGTGCTGGCGCAGGCCGGTTTCGTCGAGGACAGCTTGATTGACCGCTTCTACGCCTTCGAATCTCTCTTTGGCATGCACCCCGACATCAAGCTCGCCGGCGTCGAAATGAGCACCGGCGGCCTTGGCCACGGCCTCTCGGTCGGCCTCGGCATGGCGCTGGGCGCCCGATTGCAGGGGCGTCAGTGCCGCGCCGTGGTGATGCTGGGCGACGGGGAGCTGCAGGAAGGCTCGAACTGGGAGGCGGCGATGGCCGCGGCGCATCTGAAAGCGACCAACCTGACGGCCATCGTCGACTACAACAAGGTCCAGCAGAGCGGCCATGTCGCACAGATGCTGGAGCTCGACCCGCTGGCCGACAAGTGGCGCGCCTTCGGCTGGGCCGTGCGCGAGATCGACGGTCATGACATGGGCGAGATCGTCGACGCGCTCGAGGCTTTACCCTACGCCGCGGACAGGCCTTCCGTGCTGATCGCCCACACCGTCAAGGGCAAGGGGGTCAGCTTCGCTGAGGACACCTATCTCTGGCATAACAACGCCGTCACGGACGAGGTCTACGAGAAGGCGTTGGCCGAGCTGGGAGAGCCGACGTGAGCGCCGGCCACGACCGGGCAGCGCCGGTACCGGAATGGGCGCGCCTCGCCGCCAACCAATCGCGCCTTGCTTTCGGCCTGGCTGTCACCGAGTTGGCCCGCCGCGACCCCACCGTTGTGGCGATTTCCGCGGACACCCTGGACCTGATCGGCCTCAGAGGCATGATGCAGGCGTTCCCCGAGCGCGTGATCGATGTCGGGATCGCCGAGCAGAACGCCATGGGTCTGGCCAGCGGCCTCGCCACGACGGGCCTGCGGCCGTTCGTCTGCGGTTACGCGCCATTCATCACCGCGCGTTCAATGGAGCAGCTCAGGAACGACGTCGCCTACGCCGAGCAGAGGGTGGTGATCGGCGCTGCCGCGAGCGGTATCTCGTTGGGCGTTGCCGGAGGCACCCATCACGCGCTCGAGGACTTGGCGCTGACGCGTAGCCTGCCGCATCTGACGGTGCTGGTGCCGGCCGATGCCCACCAGGCCTGGCACGCCACGATGGCGACGGATGACTTCGAGGGGCCGGTTTACATCCGCCTCGGCGGCCGGGTCGAGGAACCGCCGGTGACCGCGATCGATGCCGATTTCCGCGTCGGCCGAGCCGATCTTATGCGCAAAGGCGGCGACGTCACCGTGATCGCCTGCGGCGCCATGGTCGCCCCTGCGCTTCGGGCCGCCGATGCCCTCGGCGAAGCCGGCATCGGGGTCCGGGTCCTCAACATGCACACCATCAAGCCGCTGGACCGCGAGGCCGTCCTCGCCGCGGCGGCCGAGACCAAGGGCATCGTCAGCGCCGAAGAACACCACTTGACCGGGGGCCTGGGCGGCGCCGTGGCCGAGCTTTTGGCCCAGGTGCGGCCGACACGCATGCGTTTCATCGGCATGCCCGACGAGTTCGCCTGTGTCGGCCCCACCGACAGGGTCAGAGCCCGCTATGGCATGAGCCAGGCGCACATTGTCGAGGCTTGCCGCGAGCTCATCGGCTGAGGCGGCGATCCAGGGTGCCGTAGGAGACCATCGGGACGGTCTGCGAGGCGGCCGGCGTTGCCGTGTAGGACCTACGGGCGGCCGCGCGCGTCCGTGGAGCGCACGCCGCCTTGGACGACAAATGTCGCCATCAGAATGATGGCGATGCCGGGCAGGGACATGCTGGTGGGCAAGCCCTGGCCGACGGCCCATTCCAACAGCACCACGAAGGCAGGGTTGAGGTAGCTGTAGCTCATCACCCGTGTCGGCCCGATATACAGCGTGGCATGCTGCTGGATGAAGAAGGTGAGGATGGTGGTGAACACCGCCAGCCAGGCAATGCCGGCATAGACCTCGAGCGCGACCGCGGACCAGTCCTGTCGCAAGATGGCCGTGTTGTTCAGCAGCAGCAGCCAGAGAGTGCCCGTCGCCAAGACCCAGAAGGCCATCACGGCGGCCGGCTCGCGCCGATTGAGGCGGCGCACCAGCGGCATGTAAAGCCCCATGGCCAGGCAGCCGCCGATGAAGATCAAATCACCGGTGTTGAAAGCCAGCGCCCCCATGCGGTCGAGGTCGCCGCGAAATACCGCCCAGAGCGCGCCAAGGGCGCCAAGTGCCACCGCGACGAGCCGGTGCACGCCCAGGCGCTCGCGCACCAGGATGGCGGCGTAAAGCGCGGCGATGCCCGGCACCAGGGTGTAGATCGCTGCGGCGTTAAGCGCGCTTGTCAGCCTCAAGGCCTCGAACATGCTCCAGAAGAACAGCACCACACAGGCGCTGATGGCCGCATAGCCGCACAACGCCCGCGGGCTCGGCAGGGTCAGGCCATGGCGCCAGGCGACGTAGGGTGCGAACAGGAGGGTCGCCAGCGCGAAGCGCAGCAGCGTCAGGAGCGCCGGCTCCAGGCCATGCGTGATGGCGGCGCCGACCACGAACGAGGTCGCGACGAGCGCCCGCGACAGCAGCACCTGCGCGTGCACCCGCAGTAGGTAAAGGGAGTCGGGCAGACGGTCGGTCATGACTTGGCGAAGTATCGGTGAGGTCCGCTGAATACGCCATTGCTTGCCCGCCGATCAAAGGCGGCACGTGCCTTCCGGGAGAAATGGCGGGCCCGGCATCCGTCATGCTTGACGGCTTGAGCGAGGCGATCGCGGGCAGGCTCAGAGGTGGGGGTCCTGCGGCAGGCCCTGAACGCCGAGGTGATGCGGGCAGAGGCGGCCGAGGCGCTGGGCCAGTTAATTGACGAGATTCGCCTGATGCCGGAGGCGGACACCAGAAGACCATATCCGCCTCAACATCTTCGCCAGGAAGCCAAAATTGGTGGGGCCGGCTCGCGTCGCTGGTGCGACCCGATAGTGGGCGCATAATATTGGCCGACCCGAGGCCGGAGGTAGTCCCATGGCGCCACCCAAGTCCGAGATATTTACGCGCGCTGCCTTCGCGCTCGAGCGCGGCGACAGACTGGCCGAGCTCGCGGTCGCCTACGAGACCTACGGCACGCTGGCACCCGGGGGCGACAACGTCATCCTGATCTGCCACGGCTACACCGGTAACCAGCACGCTGCCGACTGGTGGGGCGATCTCATCGGCGAGGGCAAGATCATCGACACGCGGCGCTACTATGTCGTCGCGTCCAACATGATCGGCTCGGCCTATGGCAGCACAGGCCCCCGCAGCACCAACCCGCAGACGGGGGTACCCTACGGCCCCGACTTTCCTGCCATCACCGTCGCCGATATGGTCGCGGCACAGGCGCTGCTGTTGGACCACCTGGGCGTCGGCCGGCTCGCCGCCATTATCGGATACTCCTACGGCGGCTACCTCACATTGCAGTGGGGCGTGACCCATCCCAGTCGGATGCGTGGGCTCGTGGTCGTCGCCAGTGGCCTCAAGGGACGAGGCACACCGGCCATGGTCGCCGAACTGGAGAATCGTTTTGCCCGGTGCCCTGGCTGGAACGGGGGCCGCTACTACGGCGGCGAGGCGGAGGGCGGCATCCGCGATATGCTGGCCGAAATTCGCCTGGAAACGCTCAGGAGCTACGGCGTCGACCGGAGCCTGCGGGACGCCCTCGGTGATGCGGCGGAAGCAAGACGCCAGCTGGAGGCGCAGGCTCGCCTGTGGGCCGCCGAGTTCGACGCGAACTCGCTTATCGCTTTGCGCAAGGCGTTGGTCGGGCACGACATCAGCCCCCGCCTCGGCGAGATCGAGGCGCCGCTGCTCTACGTCCTCTCGCGCACCGACACCCTGTTTCCACCCGAGCTGGCGCCGCCAGCGATGAAGCTGTTCCGCCGGGCCGGCGTCGAGGCCAGCTATCACGTGATCGACAGCGAGCACGGCCACGCCGCGCCTCGCACCGAGTGGCACAAGTGGGCCGAGCCGCTGGCGGCGTTCCTGGCGGAGCGCGCGGGCTAGCCGAAGTCCGCTTTCTGGAATCTCGGGATGGAGATCGTTCACCGGCATTTCTCGGGCTGCGACCCGAGCCGGACTCAGATCAGCCCGCCGGCATATGCTCTGCCATCCAGGCGACGGACATGTCCAAGATTCTATTCATAAGCCCCTCTCGGTACACGTCATAGTGGGCGGCACCCGGAATAACCCATAGCCTTTTCGGCTCCCCGGCGCGGTGGTACATGTCCACCACATCGTCGGCCGGGGTCACCGTGTCCAGTTCGGCGACAATGAACATGATGGCTCTTGGCGATATTCGCTCTACCACCTCCACCGGCTTGAATTCCAAGAGCTTTTCGGCGGTCGCCAAGGAATAATCGGTGCTTATGGCGTTTGCCATTCCCGGGATGCTTTTGATGACCTCTTCCCTAAGCGCGGCGGTCGCCGGGTCCCCGACCAAAATTCCGCCAAGGCGTCCCATAAGCTCGGACTTACCTGTCGCCACACGAGCCTTGCGGTCGGCGTCTATGCGTCGCAGCAGATCGAGCCACTCGCCCTGGCGTCTGACGCTCCGCATCCAACGCCTACCGTCTCCCCAGCCCGCTACGCTGACCGCGCACTTTACCCGCGCGTCCACACCCGCGACGTATGGCACCATGCCGGCGCCAAAGCTGTAACCCAACAGGGCCAAGCGGTCAGGATCGACAAGTGGATTGGTCTCAAGAAACGTCAGTCCATTTCTAATGTCGTTGGACTGTTCTAGTGGATAGAGACGTCCTGGCTCACCTTCGCTTTCCCCAACCCCACGGTAGTCCCAAATCAATGCCACATAGCCCAGCTCGGCCAGGCGCCGGGCGATGGTAGGGAACCAAAAATACTCCTTCACCCCAATCATGCCCTGACACAGAATCACGCCGGGACAAGAGCTGTCTGCCCCCGCGTCCGGTTCGAAGATAACCCCGGCGATTTGAACTCCGTCGCTGTTGAATTTTACTCGTCGCTCCACTCTATCTACTCCCGCGCGTCACCAGTGGTTTTGACGATATGCCCACCAGCATTAAAGACGATAGCATCGGCGGCGTTGCGGTGCGCCTTCAGCGCTGCCAGCGTGCCATCTTCGGCCGCTTCCACAAGGCGTGAATGACCAGCAAGCTCCGCGGAGACGATCGCGGCCAGTCCGCGCGGAGTGCTGTCGGGCATCAGCGGAGCTTAACCAGAACTATCCCTTGGCGGCCACCTTCTCCAGAGCACGTTTCAGATCGTCAGCGTTCATGACCGGCACGAACTCGACCGCCGCGTCGACGTTCAAAAACAGCGGTTCTGCGATCTGAGGAATTTGCGCTGGATCAGCCATGTCGAAGACCATCATACCCGCACGCTCTCCGGCCTCAGGCCAGAAGTAGGCTGCCTCCGGTTTGAGTTCGTTGAGCAGCGACTCAATCGTCTTTGCGAGCGTGCCGTCCTTGATCGTCTCGTTGCCACGCTCTACGGGGACCATCCACCTGAGCATCATGCGCATTGTAATTTCCTCCCTTGCCTTGGATAGGCTAAAAGCCAGCAGTCCATCCGACAATACGCTTGGGCTCGTGACACGGGAGAAGGTCGCGCGGCCGATATGGTCACCGGTATATGCGACCTCGGGCTGCTCGATCTCCAGCGGACCGGAGGAGACGCCGTCGTTGGCGCCGTGCAGGTCCATCGTGATACAGCGGTAATCGTTCTTGAACTCCGCCATCGAATTGAACGGCGCGCTGGCGGACAAGTAGAAGATTGTCGCATTCAGGCCACCGCCGAGAATAACCAGCAGCGGTTAGCCGGACCCGGCCTCTTCGTAGCGGAAGCGGACAGGACCATTCTCGTAGTACGGCAATGCGTCTCGCCGCTCCCCGCGCGATATGTCGCATTCGCGGACCTCGGGACTAGCCATTCCCGCATGTGGCTGCGACGGTTAGGCTTGCGGGCGGTGGCCGAACGACTCGCGAAGAGGAGGACTCGAGGTGACGGATATACAGCGCGCCCATCTGATCACCGGAGGGTTTCCTCCCGGTTCCTCTGCGGGACACGATATGGACTACGCCCGTCTGCAACTGCTACGGCAACTAAGCGCCAGAGACGCCGTTTCGGTCACTGTCGCGAACGACTTCCAGGACCTCGAGCGCTGGTTGCCCGGGACCGACTTCCTCATCACCTATGTCGCCGGTCCCTACCCGGCGGGTCGAGGCAACGAGGCGCTGCTGCACTGGTTGGAAGACGGCGGCCGCTGGTTCGCCCTGCACGGGACCTCGGGCGGCAAGGCCGTCAAGACCGAGCGCGATGGCCGCACGGTCAAGAAAATGGTCAGATCCGAGCATCACCGGACGCTCGGGTGCTTCTTTCTCAATCACCCACCGATCTCCGAGTTTCAGGTCGCCGTCGCCGGCGAGCATCGCCTCACGCGCGACTTGCCCGGGCGTTTTATTGTCCAGGATGAGCTCTACCTTATCGAGCTTCAGGACCCCGAAGGTGTTCGCATACTCCTGACGACGGAGCTGGCGGAAGATCCATCGCCTCCCGGGTTCGGCTTCTTCTATGAGAAGGATACCGCCCGGCAAGCGGACGGAAAGACCCGGGTGCTGGGTTACTCACGCGAGGTCGGGCGGGGTGAGATCGTCTACGTCGCGCTTGGGCACTGCCACGTGGGCCGCATCGACAGCCCGTCCCCCGTCGACGTCAGCATTCATCCGCAAGGCATCATGCCGGTCGATTTCCGAGGCGCCTGGGAGACCGAGGCGTTCGCGCAACTGCTGGGAAACGCCATCGCGTGGGGCCTCGATCGGCACTAGCCGTGACGAACCAGGGCATCTGCCCCCGGCAGCGATGGTCCCAGCGCATCCTCCGCCCGTAATGCGGCGATGGCGGCGGCATTCAGCCCCAGCCAGCTGCCAACAACTTCGTCCGTATGTTCGCCCAGCATCGGTGACGGCTTGACGCGCGCGGCCTTGCCGTCCACCCGGACCGGCCAGACCGGAACCTTGAATGGGCGGTGCACCGGGTGGACCATGGTCTGCATCACGCCGCGTCGCTCGAACGTTTCGTCATTGTTGAGCTCGTCGGTGTCCAGCACGGCACCGGCAGGGATGCCGGCCTCGCCCAGGGTCTTCATGGCGGCGATCTTGGATTGGCTGCGGGTCCAGGCGGTGATGATCTCGTCCACTTCCGCTTCGCGCTCGACCCGGTCGGCGGGGGTCAGGTAGCGGGCGTCGCCGATCAGGTCCTCCCGCTCGACGATCGTCAACATCCGGTCCCAGTGCTCCGGATTCGCCCGGCTGGTCATGATGTAAACGTAGTCGTTCGGCCCACCCGGCGCGCAAGGATAGAGGCCCATGGGCGCGTTTATGACGCCCGGGATCTTGCTGCCGCCACGTTCGGCCGCTTTCCCGGTCAGGCCCTGAGTCGCAAAGTTGACCCGCATGTAGTGCAGCATCGCGTCCTGCATCGCGACCTGGAGCCGGTGCCCTTCCCCGGTCTCGCGCCGCTTGTAAAGCGCACCAAGAATGGTGATCGCCAGCAGCATGCCGGTGCCGGTGTCGCCGATGGTGACGCCCGGCCGGGTCGGCGGCCCGTCCCTCTCACCGGTGACGCTGAAGGTGCCGCCGCAGGCCTGCGCGATCATATCGAACGACAGGTTCTTCTCGAACGGGCTGCCCTCGCCGAAGCCCTTGACCTGGGCGTAGATAATGCCCGGGTTGAGTTCCCTGACGGCATCGTAGGACAGGCCCAGCCGTTCGATCGCGCCCGGCGCGAAATTCTCCACCATCACGTCGGCCTCGCCGATCATGCGCTTGACGAGGTCCAGTCCCTTCGGCGACTTCAGGTTGACCGTCACCGACTTCTTGTTGGCGTTGAACATGTGGAAGTAGTACGGATCGTCGTCCGGCTTGTTGGGGCGCAGGCGGCGGCCCGGATCACCCATCTTCGGGTTCTCGATCTTGACCACTTCGGCGCCTAGCCAGGCGAGGGTCTCGGTGCAGGACGGGCCGGCCTCGAACTGCGTGAAATCGACCACCTTGATGCCTTGCAGGAAGGTGAAATCGGCCCGGTTGTCGGACATGCCGCGACTCCTCTGAACGTCGGTGGCGGGATAGCACCTAGGGCGCCAAGAGTGGCACAACCTCGGCACGCATGCCAATTGCCCCGGCGCCGGGACGATCTGCCCCTCGAAAACCGGTTTAGCCTGAGTATTGGGCCGGTGGCCGCGATGCTCGGCCCCATCGCCGATCATTGTCAACGAACCTAGGCAAGTCGGCGGCATCCGAACTACGATGCGGGCAAGTTAGGGAGGACAGCACCGAGATGAGTGAATATGCCTTGGTCACGGGCGGCTCGCGCAACATTGGCCGGGCGATCTGCGGCCACTTGGTGGCGGACGGCTACCAAGTCATCCAGTTCGACGTCGTCGAGCCCGAGGACAACAACGCCGCGAGTTTCGTGCGCGTCGACCTGGCGGACGCGGAGGCGACCGCGGCCGCGCTGGCCGAGGTGCGCCAGGGCCGCCGGATCACACGCCTGATCAACAATGTCGGCATCGGCCATGTCGGCAGCGTCGAGGAGACCTCGCTGGAGGACTTCGACAAGGTCATGCGGTTGAACGCGCGGGCCGCCCTGCAATGCACACAGGCGCTGCTCCCGGGCATGCGCGAGGCCGGCTTTGGACGCATCGTCAATCTGGCCAGCCGCGCCGTCGCTGGCATCCCCGGCATTACCGCTTATGCCGCCAGTAAGGCGGCGATCGTGGGCATGACAAGGACCTGGGCGATGGAGCTGGCGCGCCACGGCATCACCGTCAACGCCATTGCCCCCGGTCCGATCGACACCGACATGTACCGCGACATGAACCCGCCGGGCAGCGCCAACGACCGCCGCATCCGCGAGGGCATCCCGGTCGGCCGCATCGGCACGCCCGAGGACATCGCCAACGCCGCCAGCTTTTTCCTGGATGCCCGCAGTGGCTTCGTCACCGGCCAAGTGCTGTTTGTCTGCGGCGGCCTCTCGATCGGCCGCCAAGCCTAGCGGCCGGTGGCGCCTGACTTTGACCCGGGTTCCATACTTGGCAGAGGACATCACGTTATTCGCTGCCGAAATCGTTGGCTCCGGCAACCGAGGCGTCCGCCGCTACGACTCGCCTGGCGGGAGCCAGCGCACGGTGTTGCCGTCCAAGGCGGAGATGACCCTGATTAACGGCAAGATTACCTGGGCCTACGGTGAGGTGGGAGAGGCGCGCGCGGGTAAGGTGCTCCGCTCACGAAGTCTAGCAGGCGGGCTATGTCGGTAGACCTCCGGAGCGATATTGTCGCCCGCCCGACGCCAGCGATGGTGCAGGCCATGGTCGCCGCCGCGGCCGAACCGCCTGGCTTCGATTTACGCGAAGATCCGACGGTCGCCCGGCTCGAGCGCCTGGCGGCAAAGACGGTCGCCAAAGAGGACGCTCTGTTCTGCCCGACCTGCATGATGGCGAACCAGATCGCCATTCACCTCCACTGTCGGCCGGGGGAGAATTTCATCACCGAACCGACGAGCCATGTGCTCACCTCGGAGGCCGCGGCCACGGCAAGCCTGACGGGCGCGATGCCGCGTCTGGTCGCGGGCCGTTTGGAGGCGGCATCGGTCGCAGCAGCGATCCAGTCGGGTGACGCGCTCCGCTCCCGCACCGCTATGGTGCTGATCGAAAACACCCACGTGAGTTCCGGCGGACAGGTGATGCCGTACGAAGTAATGCAGGGCATTGCCGAGGTTGCCGACGATCACGGCATCCCGGTACACCTTGACGGAGCCCGTCTCTTCAACGCGGCGGTTGCGCTCGGCCGGCCCGCGGTCGGGCTGGCGGCGACGGCGACCACGGTAGCTTTCAACCTCAACAAGGGGCTAGGGGCGCCTCTAGGCGCGCTGATCGCGGGGCCGGCGACGCTGATCAAAGAGGCGATTCGGGTGCGCCAGATGTTCGGTGGCGGCTGGCGGCCCGCCGGCATTCCAGCGGCTGCCGGCATCGTCGCGCTGGAAACCGGAATTGAGCGGCTGGCGGAAGACCACGCTAACGCCCGCACGCTGGCGGAAGGTCTAGCGGCGCTGCCCGGTATCCACGTCGATCCGGCCGTGGTCGAGAGCAACATCGTGCTGGTTGACATCGAACGCGATGACCTCGACGCGGCGAAGCTAGTGGCCGACATCGCCAAAGACGGTGTCTTAGTGATGCCCTACGGCCGCAACCGGATCCGCTGCTGCACTCACCGCGACATTACGCCAGAGGGGATTGCGTGCGCCGTCGCCGCCTTCACCCGGGCGCTGCAGGCCTGAGGAAGAGGGACCATGGGCCATCGTCTCGGCGTCGATATCGGCGGCACCTTCACCGATTTCGCCCTGATTGACGACGCGAGCGGCCGGCTCACCGTCTACAAGCAGCTGACCACGCCCGAGGATCCAGCCGTAGCGGTGCTGGAGGGTTTACAAGCCATGCTCGCGCGTGACGGCGTCGACATAGCTCAGCTGACGAGTGTGATCCACGGCACGACCCTCGTCACTAACGCGGTGATCGAGCGGAAGGGCGCCAAGACGGGCATGCTGGTGACGCGGGGGTTCCGTGACATCCTAGATATTGCCATGGAGCGACGCTACGACCTCTTCGATCTGCGCCTCGTTTTTGCCGAGCCGGTCGTGCCGCGCAATCTGCGCCGCGAGGTCGACGAGCGGCTCGGCTACGACGGCGGGGTCACGACGCCGCTCGATCCTGACGCCGCTGTCGCCGCTGCGCGCGAGCTCGTTGAGGTGGAGCGGATCGAAGCCCTAGCGATCTGCTTTCTTCACAGCTATGCCGACGATGCACATGAAACTGTCGCAAGGAACGCGGTCCGGGCCGCCTTCCCCGACCTCTTCGTCACCACCTCCTCCGACGTTCTCCCCTTCATGCGGGAGTATGAGCGTTGGTCGACGACCGCCGTGAACGCGTACGTTCAACCGCTCACCAACCGTTATCTCGAACACCTGGAAGACGGCCTGGCAAAACTGGGCTTCGCCGGTAGCTTTCTCATCATGACCTCAAGCGGCGGCACCGTGACGGCGGAAACCGCCCGCCGCTTCCCGGTCCGACTAATCGAGAGCGGGCCGGCGGCGGGGGCCCTAATGGCTGCGCTTCTTGGCGAGCTGCTTGGGGAACCCGAATTGCTTTCCTTCGACATGGGGGGAACGACGGCCAAGGGCGCACTCATTCGCGATGGCCAGCCGCTCCGCGACTACGAACTGGAGGTCGCGCGCGTGCACGGCTTCAAGGCCGGGAGTGGCCTGCCGCTGCGGATTCCGGTGATCGACATGATCGAGATCGGCGCAGGCGGCGGTTCCATCGCCAGCGTCGACGAACGTCGTCTGCTGGCCGTAGGTCCGCTGAGCGCCGGCGCCGACCCTGGTCCCGCCTGCTACCGCCGGGGCGGCGAGAGCGCGACACTGACTGACGCTAACCTCGCACTCGGCTACCTCGTGCCGGAGCAGTTCCTGGGCGGCCGTATGGCGCTCGACACCAAAGCTGCCGAGACGGCCTTGGACGCACAAGTCGGCGGGCCTCTGGAAGTTACCACTACGCGGGCGGCTTGGGGCATTCACGAGGTAATCAATGAGGACGTCGCTCGCGCCTTTCGGGAACACGCCTCCGAGGTTGGCTTTGACTATCGCCGCAGCGCCATGGTCGCGTTCGGCGGCTCCGGCCCGATGCATGCACTCCGCATAGCGCGGAAGCTTCGAATTCCCAAAGTGATCTTCCCCACCGGAGCGGGCGTTATGTCGGCAATTGGCCTGCTGGTGACGCCGCTCACCTTCGCGAGCCTGCGCTCGCACCGCACCAGGCTCGCGCACCTCGGACCGGCGGAATTGACGGCGGGCTTTGCGCCTCTGCTGGCCCAGGGGCGGGAGCAGCTGATCAGCGCCGGCGTGGCGCCCAGGGAAATTACGTTCTTCTGCCGGCTCGATATGCGCTACGTCGGTCAGGGATACGAAGTCGAGGTGGAACTGCCCGAGGGAGTAGACGACCAAACCATCCTCTACCGCCTCCCGTCCCTCTTCCGGGAGAGCTACGAGGCGGTCTTCGCTACCAGCTTTCTCGACAACGAGATCGAGATCGTCAACTGGAAGGTAGAGGCCCGCGGCCCCCGTCCGGATCTCGCACGGAGCTATCGACGAGCCGACATCGCTGGTCGCGAGGCGACGACCTACCCGGCGGCCCGAAGCTACTTCCCGGATTCCGATGCGTACCTCGACTGCCCTGTGCTGGATCGATACGCACTAGCGTCGGGCGTAATCGTTGAAGGACCCGCGCTGATCCAGGAGGCCGAGTCGACGACCGTCCTCGGCCCAGGCGAACGGGCCAGCGTGGACGAATACGGCAACCTGATAACCGAACTGGCGGGCGAGTAGCGAGGGCGACCGATGCAGAGCTTCGATCCCATCAGCCTGAAGATCCTTTGGGATCGCCTGGTCTCAATCGCCGACGAGGTGGTCCTGTCGCTGGTGCGCACCTCGTTCTCCGTCAACGTTCGGGAGGGTTATGACCTTTCCTGCATTTTGTTCGATCACCGGGGTCGGATGATCGCACAAGGAAACTACAGCGTGCCGTCCTTCACTGGCACCGCGCCCCAGACGCTCGCCCACATGCTGCGCGACCGCCCGCCCGAAACCTTGGCGCCCGGTGACGTCGTCATGACCAACGATCCATGGATGGGCACGGGCCACCTGTTCGATATCAACGTAATGCGGCCGGTGTTCCGGGGAGATCGCCTCGTCGGCTACACCATGAGCGTCACCCATCTCCCCGATATCGGCGGCGCCGGCATATCGTCGATTTGCACGGAAGTCTATCAGGAAGGACTACGTTTTCCCGTCTGCAAGCTCGCCGAGAAGGGCGTAATGAACGAGTTGCTGCTCGATATAGTGCGCATGAACGTCCGGGTGCCGGAACAGGTGATCGGCGACATCATGGCCAACGTCAGCTGCAACGAGGTCGGCGGTCGGGCGCTCTTGGAGTTTATGGACGAATATGGCCTAGAGGAATTGAGCGCGCTGTCAGACGCGATCAATGACCATGCCGCGAGCGCAATGCGTGAGGAGATCGCCACCATCCCTGACGGCGTCTACAAGAACGAGATTCGGATCGAGGGTAGGGAAGCGCCGATCCGCCTCGCCGCCCGGGTCGAGGTCCAGGGCACCGATATCGCCATCGACTTTGCCGGCACCGACGGACCGGTGCGCGCCTCCATCAATGTGCCCTTATGCTATACGCGAGCTCAGAGCTACTACGTCGTTAAGTGTCTCACGATCCCGACGCTCCCTAACAACGAAGGCGCGGTACGCCCCATCGCCGTCTCCGCGCCTGAAGACTGCATCTTGAACGCGCAGCCGCCCTGGCCTACGGGTGGGCGTCATTCGGTCGGCCACTTCATCGTGCCCCTGCTGATGGGGGCGTTCGAAGAGGCGCTGCCCGCCCGAGTGCAGGCGGACGTCTCGATGATGAACGTTTTCAGTGTCCAAGGGCACCATCGGGACGGCGAGGAGATTTCCAGTCTCTTTTTCCTCGCCGGTGGCTTCGGCGCACTTCAGGGGATTGATGGCCGCGCGGTGACGCCCGCGCCTTCCAACATGACCGTGGTGCCGACGGAGATCTGGGAGAACCTCACGTCGATGACCATTGAAAAGCGGGAGATCCTGGCCGACTCCGGCGGCCCCGGCACCTGGCGCGGCGGCTGCGGTCAGGAGGTCGTCTTCCGCAACGACACCGGCCATCTGCTGGACATCGCGCTGATGGGCCAGCGCACCGAATTCCCGGCGCGGGGCTTCGCTGGCGGCGGCAACGGCGCCGCTCGCTGTTTTCTGGTCGGCGGCGAGGCGGTGGACGGCAAGGGCCGACTGGTGCTGGCGCCGGGAGAGCGAGTGGTGATGCGGGAGGCGGGTGGCGGCGGCTTCGGCGATCCGTTGGCCCGGCCGCCTGCAGCCGTGCAGCACGATGTCGACCAGGGCTACGTGACGCTCGCGAGCGCGCACCGGGACTATCGCTGTGTCTTCGATCGGACCGGCCGTCTCGACGAGGCGGCCACGGTAATGCTGCGTCGCGAGACAGTCTAAGGCTCCGATCTCGGGCGACGATGTGGAAATCAGGACTTGAAACCGCAGCTCTTGTCGAGGGTGGAATGGCGACGAGCGGAAAGCGCTCCTCCGCCGGCAACCATGTCGCGTCGCCAGTGGTTAAGCGTCTTGCTAAGCTGATATGCGCGCGACTTCCCGGGTAAACTGGAGATAGCACGGTTTCGAGTCGCGTTATTGGAGTTCCGTTATTTCACAGCGGTGGCAGAAATGGCTCAAATGAGCGACGCCGGTAGGCAGGCACTCGAGGCTGGCATGGCGCCAGCGGAGTGGGCGCTTCGGGTTCAGTTGGCTTGTGCCTTTCGTATCAACGCGCATCTCGGATGGGAAGACTCGTTCAACACCCACACCTCGATGCGCGTGCCCGGCCCAGAGCATCATTTCTTGATCAACCCGTATGGTCTTCGTTTCGACGAGATCAAGGCCTCGGACCTTTTGAAAGTCGATCTTCAGGGCCGCGTCGTCGGTGGTAAGACGATCAATCCGTTAAACGAAGCAGGCTTCATTATTCACAGCGCAATCCACATGCGTCGCGAGGATGCGCATTGCGTGTTGCACACGCACACTCTGGCTGGCATGGCCGTAGCGGCAATGAGACATGGCCTGCTGCCGATAAACATCTTTTCACTGGGATTTCACGAATGTCTCTCCTATCACGAATTCGAAGGTGCGAGCGGCAAGCATAATTTGAGCGAACAGGATCGTCTCGCCGAAAGCCTCGGGCCCGTCAACAATGCGATGATCATGCGCGCCCACGGTCTGCTTACGGTAGGACGGACGGTGCCGGAAGCCTTCGTTTGGATGTATAGGCTGAATAGAGCATGCGAAGTACAAGTCCTGACACACGGCGCTAAAGGCAGTTATGTCAGCCCATCGAAGGCGGCATCGGAAGCCACCGTTAAGGGCACACGCGACTACATGAATACCTATGGGACGCGAGGACTTGGAGACGAAGAATTCGCTGCGTTCATGCGGCTGATGGATCAGAAAGATCCTTCGTTCCGAGATTGACGGTTCGCTCGAGCATCCGATCCGCCGAATTCAGAACCGCGACCTGAACCGCCCCCCGAAAACCGGTCCGGCCCGAGTGTTAGGATTGGGCCGAGGTCGAGGAGGGCAGATCAAAGGAGCTGGAGGCGCTCAAGGTGAGGAAGACGAAGCTCGCGGCCGGATCGGGAACAGCGGCTCCCGAGCCCTCCGGCAGCGCGATCATGCTGACGATAGAAGTTTGAGCCGGATCGCATACAGGATACATACGAGCGCAATGTCTGGAAGCTGGAGTAAACCCGCCGTCAGGCCAAGGCCGCGGGAGAGGGAGTTTTTAGCCGATTTTTTCCTGTTTGCCTTTGCTAGTAAATTGGTTGTTTGGCTCCTACCGAGTGACTATTCCGGCTCACCTCGCGCTTCGGTAGACTTCACTCATTAGAGGGGAACCTTGTAGTTGTCGAGGCGCTCGATCTGTTTGTCATGGTCAGAGCTTTGTATACAGCCGTAACCGTTGTCGATGAACTCGACCATGGTCCACGATCCAGTTTTCGACATGTAAACTTCAACTGGTTGACCGTTCGCTAGCCTACCGTTGGCAAACCAGGTTTCGTGGAAGGCGTCATATAGAAAGCTGAGCAATTCGCCCTGCTTCATACAGCTTATGCCAACATCGTACTCAATCGCCCTCGACGGCGTTGATAGAGCGAAAACGCTCACGACAAGGGCGAATCCGAGCAGCATTGACTTTCGGCACATACATTGCCCCTCCAAAGGACATGCCCAAGCATCCCGTCATCAATGCGATGCGGTGGCTGTGGGCGCATTCATTCTTGGTGTGTCAGCCATCCATATGGTAGCCGACGGCCAAGAAACATAGGGCTGAGCAATCGAATTGACACAAAACGTACTGAATCTGGCAAAGATCGGGAGGCGGGCCGGCGCTGCGGTGAGCGGTGGCGCTTCAGGTCGGATCGATGTCTGGTGGCCACGGCCGGTTCCAGTGCGAGACGCTAGTTCCAGGCCAGGAGCTGGTGCAGGATTGCTGTTCGCAATGAATGTCTCGAACGGGTCAAATTTCGCCTGTCTTTGGAGTGCGTCCCTGGGGGTGGACACCCTGCAACGCTAATGGAATGTCCGCTCTTGGCTGCGTTTCGGAGCTGATCTGCAGAATTCGAGATCGTTGACAGGGAGCCCCTCAGGCCAGCGGCGGGGTCCGGCTTGGCGACCGTGTCCAGCGGAGCGATGGCACTGAGGACATGACCGCGACTGGTTGCAGGCGATTGGAACGTAAGCGTCCGGTGAAGGCCGCGGTTGAGCCGGGTTGCGCGTAGGCCCGTCATGTTGACGTGGTGAAGCCGTCAGGTCTGCTAGGATGCGGGCTTGCGAGCGGGTGTGGGGGCTGGCGGGATGGCGGGCGCGGTCGACGAGGTTGCCTGGCTGAAGATCGAGCTTTGCGATCTTGATCCTCCGGTGTGGCGCCGCGTTGCCGTGCCGGCGGATTTTTCGCTGCGCCGCCTGCATGACGTGATCCAGGCGGTGTTCGACTGGCGCGACGGCCATTTGCACCAGTTCGAGGTCGGCGAGCGGGTCTACGGCCAGACCGAGATCGCGGGCGAAGACTTCTGGCCGGGCCGTCAATACAGCGACAGGAACGTCACCCTCGGCGCGTTGCTGAAGCGGGGGGTCGAGCGGTTCGTGTACCGCTACGACTTCGGCGACGACTGGGAGCATGCCGTCACGGTGGAGCGTGTGACGGCGCCGCAAGCCGGCGTCGCGTATCCGGTGCTGCTGGACGGGGCCCGCCGGGCGCCGCCCGAGGACTGCGGCGGCCCGCCCGGCTTCGAGGCGTTCCTGGAGGCCATGGCGGACGAGGCGCACGAGGCGCACGACGACCTGATGGACTGGTATGGCGGGCCCTTCGATCCGGAGGACATGGAGTTGGAGATCGTCGAGGCGATGCTCGGCCGGATCAGGGCCAGCCGCCGGAAGGGGCCGGCGAAGGGTAGCCAGTCGTCGTCGAGGAAGGTGTGGACGAAGTCCAGGTAGCCGACGTCGAGGGCCTGCGCTCAGGCCGCTTGGTCTTGTGCTCCGGCGGCCTGCCAGTTCCAGGGGAGGAGTTCGGCAAGCTTACCTTGCGGCATATCGGCGATGCGGGCCAGCGCGTCGGCGAGCCAGGCCTGCGGATCGATGTCGTTCAGCTTGGCGGTGACGATGAGCGTGTACATCAGGGCCGCCCTGTCGCCGCCGCGGTCGGAACCGGCGAACAGCCGTGACTTCCGGCCGAGGGCGATGCCGCGCAGGGCACGCTCGGCGGCATTGTTGGTCAGGCAGATGCGGCCGTCCTCGAGGAAGCGGGCGAAGCGGTCCCAACGCGTGAGCATGTAGTCCATCGCCTTGGCCACGGGCGCATGCCGGGAGAGCTTGGCGCGCTCGGCCCGCATCCATGTCTCCAGCCCGGCCAGCAGGGGCGCGCTGTGTTGTTGGCGCGCGGAGAGCCGTTCGGCGACGCCGAGGCCGTTGAGGTTGCGCTCGATGTCGAACAGGGCATCGATCCGGCGCACGGCTTCGAGCGCCAACGGCGGGATCGGCGGTGCCCGCTTGCCGCGCCGGGCATTGCCGGCGATGTCGGCCAGCTCGAAGAACTTCCTCCGCGCGTGCGCCCAGCACAGCGCCGCCGTCGCCGGCCACGGCGGGCGATCGGCTCGGTAAAGCCGGCCGTAACCGGCATAGGCATCGGCTTGCAGGAGTCCCGTGAAGCCCTCCAGGTGCCGCTCGGGGTGGGCGCCGCCACGGTCGCGGGAGTAGAAGAACAACGCCGCCGGCGGATCGGCGCCGCCGAACGGCGCATCGTCGCGCACATAGACCCAGGCGCGCCCGGTCGCCGTCTTGCCCTTGGCCAGCACCGGCACCGTGGTGTCGTCGCCGTGCAGCCGCTCGGCCGCCAGGACATGACCGGCGATCAGCCGATGGAGAGGCCTGAGCACCATGGCCGAGGCGCCGACCTGGTCGGCCAGCGTCGACAGACTGAGCTCGACCCCTTCGCGGGCATAGCGCTCGGCCTGCCGGTTCAACGGCTGATGCTGGCCGTACTTCTCGAACAGCACCATCGCCAGCAGGTTGGGGCCGGCCCAGCCGCGCGGTGTGGCGTGGAAGGGCGCCGGCGGCTGGCTGATGCGCTCGCAGTTCCGGCAGCTGAACTTCTCGCGCACCGTCTGGATCACCTTCCACCGCCGCGGGATCACCTCCAGCGTCTCGGTGACGTCCTCGCCGACCCCGGACTTGATCCGGGGCTGGCCGAGCCGCAGCAGGGGCAGACCGTCGGCGCCGGGAGCACCACCCGCTCGCGCGGCAGATACTCGGGGAACGGCTTGCGCGACGGCTTGCGGCGCCGGAACGCCGACACCGTGGTGGTCCGGGAGGCGGCCCGCTCGGCCGCCAGCTCGTCCTCGCCGGCGCTGGCCTCCAGCTCTTCCAGCTCGAGCTCCAGCTGCGCCAAGAGCCGCGCCTTGCGTTCCGAGCGCTGGCCATGGAGGGCACGGCGCAGCTTCTCGATCTCCAGCTTGAGGTAGCCGATCGTCGCCTCGGCGCTCGATGCCGCCGCCGTCACCCGCGCGGCTTCCGCCTCCGCCGCCTCGGCCCGCGCCTCGGCCGCCGCCAGGGCGGCACGCAGGGCGTCGATCTCGGGCGATGCGGGGCTGCTCACGGCAGCGATGGAATCATAGGCGGCCGAGCGCCGCTACCTGCCTCGGCCTACCTGAGTCAATCTGCCGCATCAGCCGGCGCGCTCCGGCCGCCACTGCCGCACCGGATTGCGCCAGTCGATGCCTTCCAGCATGTAGCCGAGCTGCGCCGCCGAGATCGACACCACGCCGTCCGCCGGCCCCTTGGGATCGATCTGGGGCCAGACGAAGCGGCCCCGCTCCAGCCGCTTGGCGTAGAGCGAGGTGCCGAGCCCGTCGTGCCAGAGGATCTTCACCAGGTCGCCGCGGCGCCCGCGGAAGACATAGAGGTCGCCGGCGTAGGGATCGCGTCCCAGCGCCTGCCGCACCTGCAGGCTCAGGCTGTTCATGCCGCGACGCATGTCGGTGACGCCGCTCGCCAGCCACACCCTGACACCGGACGGGATCGGGATCATCGACCTTCGCCAAGGCTTCGGCGGACAGGTCCCCGCTCCAAGACGCCGAGCACCCGCGCCAGCGCCGCCGCGTTCACCGTCCGGTCGACGATCACTCGGCCGCCGCCCGCAAGCACGATCTCCATCCGCCCCGCCGGCGGCGCGGCGGTCGCACCGTCCGACGCTTCCTTCCCCTCGTCACAGGACGGCGGCCTCTCGGTCGGCAGGGCATCGGCCGACACCACGACCGGCACGAAGCTGGGCGGCGCTTCACCGCCAACACGCTGCTTGCCGAATTGCCGACGCCAGGTGAACACCTGATTGGCATTGACGTCGTGCCGACGGGCCACGACCGACACCGATGCGCCAGGCTCCAAGGTCTCCGCGACGATCCGCCGCTTCTCCTCCTCGCTCCAACGCCGGTGCCGGCGCCGCGGTGCCCCGGCGCCGCCCGAACCCTCGATCTCCGCATCAACCGACATCGGCAATCGTGTCCATTATCCGGATCGTGGACACAACCGAAGTGTCCACTTCGCGATCGCCGACCCTCCGTCAGACCAGCCGCGCCGTCCAGGCGGTCCTCACCGGGTGCTTACTTGGAACCGACAGGATAAGCCATTGATTTGATTGACGTCAAAATCCGGGTAACGGGGCCGGTCCCCCGCAACGTTCTGAAATTAAGGAGTTTTTCTCGAGGTAATGGTTGCGGGGCCCCGCAACCACCTTTATCGAACTGCGACCGTGTGGGAGCAAAAACGACCAAAGTGCCTTACGTTGACCGTATGCGACGCACCGAGCATCGTAGCGGCTTCGGGGCGGTAAAAATCGGGTTCGACAACGGCGACCACGATTGCCGGCAGAGACGTCGATGGCGAATCAGAACAGAACGGATGGCGAATCAGAACAGAACGGCCCTACTCGAAGCTCTGATGGACCCTGCCGTCCTCGTCGATGGCGAACGGCGGGTGGTGGCCGCCAACAAGCGGGCGCGCGAGACGTTCGGCGGGCTCGGCAGCGGAAGCGATCTGGCACTGTCGTTGCGTCACCCCGAAGCGCTCGACGCAGTCGGCGCCGTTCTCGCCGGCGTGCCCAGCACCAATACGGTCGTTACCCAAACGGTGCCGGTGCGCCAGATCTTCGAGATGCACGTCGCCGCTTTGTCACCGGAAGAGGGCGACGGTGCGCGGGTGCTCTGTCTCTTCCGCGATGTGACGGCGGCCCGCGAGGCGGAGCGGATGCGGGCCGACTTCATAGCCAACGTTAGCCACGAACTGCGCTCGCCGCTCGTCTCGCTGGTCGGCTTCATCGAGACGTTGAAAGGGCCCGCGCGCGACGATATCGAGGCGCGAGCGCGTTTTCTCGACATCATGGATGGCGAGGCGAGACGGATGGCCCGGATCGTCAACGACCTGTTGTCGCTCTCTCGGGTGGAGGCGGGGGAGCATGTTCCGCCGACCGGCTCCGTCGACCTCGTCGCGCTTCTGGCCGAGGTAACGAAGTCCTTTGACGCCAGGGCGGAGGAAAGGGGCATGAGCGTCACGCTCCACCTCGGCTCCGATCTACCACAGATCCCGGGCGACAGGGACGAGCTGATCGAGGTCTTCCACAATCTCATCGACAACGCCGTCAAGTACGGGCGTCGGGACACGCCAGTCAGGGTCCAGGCGTTGACTCGGACCCGAATTCCCGACATCGGCGGACCGGGCGTCGCCGTCATGATCACCAATCAAGGCGAGGCGATCGCGCCCGAACACCTGCCGAGGCTCACCGAGCGTTTCTACCGCATCGACAAGGGGCGCTCGCGCGACGTCGGCGGGACCGGTCTGGGGCTCGCCATCGTCAAGCACATCGTCAACCATCATCGTGGCCGCCTGACCATCGAGAGCCGCGCCGAGCAAGGCAACACCTTCACCGTGTTTCTGCCGCGCGCGGCACCGACCGCCACACCCCCGCAACTGTCATAAAACTGCAACGCGACCGTCATAAAAGGGCAGCGTTCGAAGTCTAGGTTCGGGGCCCAGGCGAAACCATCCGCCGAAGCCAAGTTCCAACACAGGAGAACGCATTACATGCTCAAGACTATTTTGGCCGTGGCGGCCCTGGCGACGATCGCCAGCGCGGCAGCGGCACGCGAGCAGATCCGCATCGTCGGCTCGTCGACCGTGTTCCCGTTTGCGACCGCGGTGGCCGAGCGCTTCGGCCAGACCACCCAGTTCAAGACGCCGGTGGTCGAGAGCACCGGCTCGGGCGGCGGCCTGAAGCTGTTCTGCGCCGGCATCGGCGTCGACCACCCCGACATCGCCAACGCCTCGCGCCGGATCAAGAGGTCCGAGGTCGAGAACTGCGAGAAGAATGGCGTGAGCGAGGTCGTCGAGGTCAAGATCGGCTTCGACGGCATCGTCATCGGCAATTCCCGCAACGGGCCGGTGATGCCGCTGAGCCTGCGGCAGCTGTTCCAGGCGCTGGCCAAGGAGGTGCCGGTCGACGGCAAGCTGGTGGCCAACCCGTACCGTAAGTGGAGCGAAATCGACGCTGCGCTGCCGGCGGTCCGGATCGAGGTGCTGGGGCCGCCGCCGACGTCAGGCACGCGCGATGCCTTCGTCGAGTTGGCCATGGAAGCCGGCGCCCGGGCCTTCCCCGAGCTGAAGGCCATGGCCGAGGCCGACAAGAAGCGCTTCCGCGCGGTCGCCCACGCGATGCGCGAGGACGGCGCCTTCATCGAGGCCGGCGAGAACGACAACCTGATCGTGCAGAAGCTGGTGGCCAACCCCACGGCCTTCGGCATCTTCGGCTTCAGCTTCCTGGACCAGAACACCGATAGGATCCAGGGCAGCCCGATCGAGGGCGTCGCGCCCGCGTTCGAGGCCATCGCCGCCGGCGACTACCCGATCTCGCGCTCGCTCTACTTCTACGTCAAGAAGGCGCATGCCGAAGTGATCCCGGGAATGCGCGAATACGTCGCCGAGTTCACCAGCGAAAAGGCCTGGGGGCCGGAGGGCTATTTGGCCGACAAGGGCCTGATTCCGCTGCCCGAGGCTGAACGCGAGGCGACGGCCGCGAGCGCCAGGTCGCTGGCGCCGCTGTCGATGTAGCCGGCCCGGCCGGAGCCGCGCCCGATGTCGCCGACGCTGCTGGTTGCCGTCCTGCTGCTGCTGGCGGCGCTCGGCTATCGGGCGGGGCTGCGCCGAGCGCTCGCCCAAGCGGGCGGCAAGCCCAAGGCGCTGCACTCGCTGCCCGCCTATCATGGCGCCTATGTGGCGCTGTGGGCGCTGCTGCCGGCGCTTGCGGTGGTGGTCCTGTGGCTCTCCCTGGAGCCCGTGGCGGTGCGCTGGCTGGTGCTCGCGGGGCTGCCGGCGGAGCTCGCCTCGCAGCCGGCCGAGCGGCTCGCCCTGGTATACAACGATGTCGTCAACCTGGCTAAGGGCGATGCTTTCGCCGCTCAGGCGACGCCGGTCCTCGAAGCCGCGGCGGCGCACTATGCCAGGCTCAAGGCGGTCGGCGAGGCCGGGCTCTGGGTCTTGGGCCTCGGCTTGGCGGCGAGCGCTTTCTGGTTCGCCCACCGCCGCATCGGCGCCGCCTTCAGGTCCCGCCTCAGGGTCGAGCGGATAATCCAATCGCTGCTGATCGCCAGCTCGACCGTGGCCGTCTTCACCACCGTCGGCATCGTCCTCTCCTTGGTCTTCGAAGCCATCCGTTTCTTCGAGCGCGTGCCGGTCGGCGAGTTCCTGTTCGGCCTGAACTGGAGCCCGCAGACGGCGCTGCGCGCCGACCAGGTCGGCTCCTCCGGTGCCTTCGGTGCCGTGCCGGTGTTCGCTGGCACCGCCCTGATCAGCCTGATCGCGATGGCGGTGGCCGTGCCGGTCGGGTTGTTCTCGGCGATCTTCCTGGCCGAGTACGCGCCGCCGCGGCTGCGCGATGTGGTCAAGCCGGCGCTGGAGATCCTGGCCGGTATCCCCACCGTAGTCTACGGCTTCTTTGCGGCGCTGACGGTGGCGCCGCTGATCCGCCAGGCCGGCGCGGCGGCCGGCCTCGAGGTCGCCAGCGAAAGCGCGCTCGCCGCCGGCGTGGTCATGGGCATCATGATCATTCCCTTCGTCTCCTCGCTGTCCGACGACGTCATTACCGCGGTGCCGCAGAGCTTAAGGGAAGGTGCGCTCGGCCTCGGCGCGACCAAGTCCGAGATGATCCGCCAGGTGGTGCTGCCGGCCGCCCTGCCGGGGATCGTCGGCAGCGTGCTGCTGGCGGTCAGCCGGGCCATCGGCGAGACCATGATCGTGGTCATGGCGGCCGGCCTGGCGGCGAACCTGACCGCGAACCCGCTGGCCGCAGTGACCACGGTGACGGTGCAGATCGTGACCCTGCTGGTCGGCGACCAGGAGTTCGACAGCGCCAAGACCCTGGCCGCCTTCGCCCTCGGACTGGTGCTCTTCATCGCCACGCTGGCGCTCAACTTCCTGGCGCTCGGAATCGTGCGCAAGTACCAGGAAAAATATGACTGAGGCGGCACCGACCGGCCCCGTGGCGCGGCAGGCGCGCCGGCAGCGGCAGGTACGCCGGCTGAAGCGGCGCTACGCCGCGGAGCGGCGCTTTCGCCTCTATGGCATCGCCGCCCTGCTGCTGGCGCTGGGCTTTCTCGTCTCGCTGTTTGTGGTCATCCTCGGCAACGCCTATCCCGCCTTCCGGCAGACCGAGATCGCTCTCGAGATTCACTTCGATCCGCAACTCATCGACCCGGAGGGTACGCGGGCGCCGGCGGCACTCTCGGGCGCCGACTACGGCGCCCTGGTCAACCAGGCGCTGGCCGGGCTGTTTCCCGAGGTCACGGGGCGGCGCGAGAAGCGGGCGCTGCGCCGCCTGGTCAGCGTCGGCGCCGCCTTCGAGCTGCGCGCCATGGTGCTGGATGAACCGACCCTGATCGGCGAGACCCGCGGCGTCTGGCTGCCGGCCTCGGCCGACGTCGACCTGCTCGTCAAAGGCGGGCCGCGCGAGGCGGCGGAGGCCCGCCTCGGCGCCGAGGCGGCGGCGTGGATCGTCCGGCTGCGGGCGGACGGCCGGCTGGAGCGCCATTTCAATCACCGCTTCCTCACCGCCGGCGACAGCCGCGAGCCGGAACTGGCCGGGATCCGGGGCGCCGTCGTCGGCTCGTTCTATGCCCTCGTCGTCTGCCTGGGGCTGGCCTTCCCGCTCGGCGTGATGACGGCCGTCTACCTGCAGGAGTTCGCGCCAAAGAACCGCTGGACGGATCTGATCGAGGTCAACATCAACAACTTGGCCGCGGTGCCCTCGATCGTCTTCGGCCTGCTCGGCCTCGCGGTCCTGCTCAATTTCCTCGGCCTGCCGCGCTCGGCGCCGCTCGTCGGCGGGATCGTCCTGGCGCTGATGACCCTGCCGACGGTGATCATCGCCGGGCGGGCGGCCCTGGGCGCGGTGCCGCCGTCGATCCGCGAGGCCGCGCTGGCGCTCGGCGCCAGCCCGCTGCAGGTGGTGGCGCACCACGTCCTGCCGCTGGCGATGCCCGGCATCCTCACCGGCACGATCATCGGCATGGCGCGGGCCCTGGGCGAGACGGCGCCGTTGCTGATGATCGGCATGGTCGCCTTCATCGTCGACGTGCCCTCGGGCCCGACCGATCCGGCGACCGCGCTGCCGGTGCAGATCTTCCTGTGGGCCGATGTGCCCGAGCGCGGCTTCGCCGAGCGCACCGCCGCGGCGATCGTGGTTCTGCTAGGCTTTCTGGCGGTGATGAACCTGGCCGCGGTGCTGCTGCGCCGCCGCTTCGAACAGCGCTGGTAGAGGTGACATGAGTCTGGCCGTTGCTGAATCCCGTCCCCTGGCCGCGCGGGCGAAGATGCAGAGCCGCGGCGTCGACGTGCATTACGGCGATAAGCAGGCGCTGTTCGGCATCGACCTCGACATCGCCGCCAACGCGGTGACGGCGTTGATCGGCCCCTCGGGCTGCGGCAAGAGCACCTTCCTGCGCTGCCTCAACCGTATGAACGACGTGATCGAGAGCTGCCGGGTCAGCGGCCGCATCACGCTCGACGGCGAGGACATCTATCAGTCCGACCTCGACGTGGTGCAACTGCGCGCCCGCGTCGGCATGGTGTTCCAGAAACCGAATCCGTTTCCGAAGTCCATCTACGACAATGTCGCCTATGGCCCGCGCATTCACGGCCTGGCGGCCGACCGGGTGGAGCTCGATGGGATCGTCGAGCAGAGCCTGCGGCGGGCCGGCCTGTGGGACGAGGTCAGCGACCGCCTGGGCCAGCGCGGCACCAGCCTTTCCGGCGGCCAGCAGCAGCGGCTCTGCATCGCCCGCGCCATCGCCGTCGACCCCGAGGTGGTGCTGATGGACGAGCCGTGCTCGGCGCTCGACCCGATCGCCACGGCCCGGATCGAAGAGCTGATCGACGAGCTGCGGCAGAACTACACCCTGGTCATCGTCACCCACTCGATGCAGCAGGCGGCTCGGATCTCGCAGCGAACCGCCTTCTTCCACCTCGGCGTGCTGGTCGAGGAAGGCGAGACGGAACAAATCTTCACCAATCCGGTCGACGAGCGGACCCACGCTTACATTACTGGCCGTATCGGCTGAACGAGGGGCGAACCCCATGGAAACAGGGCATATTGTCAAATCCTTCGACGAGGAACTCGCCAGGCTCGACAATATGGTGGCGGAAATGGGCGGCCTGGCGGAGGCCCAATTGGTCGACGCCGTCGCCGCGTTGATACGCCGCGATGTGGCGGCGGCCGAGCGCATCGTCGCGAGGGACCGGCGCCTCGATGCCATCGAGAACGATTTGCACAGCTTAACGCTTCGATTGCTGGCGTTGCGTCAGCCGGTGGCGGCGGACCTCAGGATCATCGTCGCGGCGCTGAAGATCTCCTCCAGCCTGGAGCGGATCGGCGACTATGCGAAGAACATCGCCAAGAGGACGTTCGCCCTGGCGAAAGCCCCGGCGTTGGGGGGTGCGGCGCATTCGATCGCGCGCATGGCCGCACTGGTCCAGGCGATGATCAAGAACGTGCTGGACGCCTACATCCAGCGCGACGCGGCAAAGGCGGACGACGTCCGCCTTCGCGATCAGGAAGTCGATCAGGTTTACACCAGCCTCTTCCGCGAGCTGCTGACCTACATGATGGAGGATCCCCGCAGCATCACGGCCGCGACGCACCTCCTGTTCGTGGCCAAGAACGTAGAGCGGATCGGCGATCATGCGACCGGGATCGCCGAGCAGGTGCATTTCATGGTCGCCGGCGAGCTGCCGGGCGAGCTGCGCCCCAAGGGCGACAACACCAGCTTCACCGTCGTCGAGTTGGGCGCGAGCGAACAAGAGGACGAGGCGGGCAGCGAATGAAGCCCTGTATCCTTATCGTTGAGGATGAGCCGGCCCAGGTCGAGGTGCTTTCCTATAATCTGAAGCAGGAAGGCTTCCACATCGTCGTCGCGACCACCGGCGAGCGCGCCTTGCTGCTCGTCGAGGAGATCGAACCCGACCTCGTCATTCTCGATTGGATGCTGCCCGAGGTCTCCGGCATCGAGGTTTGCCGACGGCTCAGGGCCAGGCCGCGGAGCCCGCGTGTCCCCATCATCATGCTGACCGCCCGGGGCGAAGAGGGAGACCGGGTCCGGGGGCTGGAAACCGGAGCCGACGACTATGTCGTCAAGCCCTATTCGCCGACGGAGGTGGTGGCTCGGGTCTGGGCGCTCTTGCGCCGGGCCCGCCCCGCGCTGGCCGAGGAGAGGCTGGAATATGCCGACATCGTCATGGACCTGGCCCAGCGCAAGGTGACCCGCCAGGGCCGACCGATACATCTGGGGCCGACGGAATTTCGTCTGCTCCTGACCCTGATGGAACGCCCCGGCCGGGTCTTTTCCCGCGCCCAGCTTCTGGACCTGGTCTGGGGCCGGGACGTGCATGTCGCGGACCGCACCGTCGACGTCCATATCCGCCGTCTCAGAAAGGCCCTCGACCTGACGAGCGCGACGGACCCGATCCGCACCGTCCGCGGCGCCGGCTACGCCCTCGATACCGGCGGTTGATCGTCCAAAGCCCTTGCTGGCATGGCCAATACCGGGATGTGAGATACCACTATCGACTCTATCCGGCGGCTTTTGAGCATCACCCCGAGAGACTGAAATCGGCACCGCGACCATCGTTGTTTACGCAGTCACCGAAGGTCTCGAAAGTGTCAGGAATTGCCGGTTAGCATATACTGATTGAATGTCCAGGTTTGGACCCTATCCTGACATGAACCGCGAATGCCGGATCTTCGCGCTAGTACGACCGATGGCAGGGAACTGCGGTGCGGCGGCGGTGTCCTATGTGCGGTGGCCGTTGAGGCTATTGGAGATAGCTGGTTGCGGGTGATTTGAACCTGCGCCGCTGCGCTCACGGAGTGCCGCCTGATCCGGAAGTTTGCCGATCCGGTTGGAGAGGGCAGCGATGGCGGGCGCCGTGGTTTCGAGCAACGGCCGCAACGCAGGGAGCTTCGCCGTCATGACTCCCCAAAGGATGTGCACCACGAGGTCGGCGACACCCGGCGAGTCGGTGCCAAGAACATGGCCCCCATCCACCGTCAGACCGTGCCGGCGGCCATGTTCCTCGAAGATCGCCATCCAGCGGCCGAGCCTCGGGCGGAAAGCGTCCCATTTCTCTGGCGTCCACATCTGCGCGCCGTGGTGGAGCGTCATTTCGTTTAGCACGTCGCTGGCGTCGGCGATGAGCTTGGCCGTCAATGCCGCGCGGGCCGGGTCTTTCGGAATCAGCTCGTACCTGTCCCCGAGGTACCAGAGGATTGCCGGGGTTTGGGCCAGCGAAAGGTCCGCGACGTGATCGATGAGCACCGGCGGGCCCATGTGAGGGACCGACTGCTTTGCGGGTTCCGAATTCTTGATGTCGATCAGGTCGCCGATGTCGGCCTCGTCCCACGAGGCGCCGACATGGGCGAGGACGGAGCGAACGAACTGGCCGCGAAACGGCAACGGCCAGTAGTAGCCAAGGGTGTTGAAGAAGTCGCTGGTGAAGCGGGCCGGAGTGTCCACTATTTCTAAGTTCGGACATTTCCTGCCCGGCCTTGGCCGGGTCTCGGTCTGGTAGCTCTTGGTTCTCTCCGTGCTTGGGCGCC